>Ga0207906_1000054_pt1 | contig 165944 bp, 150 predicted proteins | sample LinPmetageLP37_FD_184050 | JGI IMG/M metagenome (GOLD analysis project Ga0207906, IMG submission 184050) | Marine viral communities from the Pacific Ocean - LP-37 (SPAdes) | ecosystem: Environmental > Aquatic > Marine > Oceanic | place: Pacific Ocean | collected 2010-06-16 | reverse complement strand
ATCGATCAAGACGCGGGGATCGTTCCCGACCGAAGACGCTGCAACGAAGCTGATCTACTTGGCGATCCGCAACTTTGAGAAAGGCGGCCGGAATGTTCGAGAATGGTTTGCGGCCCGCAATCATTTCGCCATAATGTTCGAGGATCGCTTCAATGCGTGACTGTATCTAAAACCCGCATGGGCCAGGCCAGATACACAAAGTTCATGACACTCCCATTAAAACGGAATCACGTCATCTATCTGCTGCGCTCTATCTAGTCTTTTTTCAGTTTCGGAAATTTTGACCTGCAGCATTTTAAGCTCTTCTTTCAATTCTTCGTGCAAGGCCGATCCCCGAGCAATATGCGTAACTGCATCGCTCAATTCGACCACTGCCCGAAAAATATTCAAATCGCTATGGGTGATTGCATCGGCTAGTAGTCCGCTTGCGTTCCTAATTATATGTAGTAGCGCATTGGGTGAGAAATCCCGCTCAACCGATCTTGTTTTCCGAGCTAACAGACGGCTAAGGGATAAAACCTCTTCTAAGAGTTCCCGTTCACTTCGCAGTTCACCTCTCTCTTGTGCGCCCTCATCAGTCATTATCTCACTGATTTTCGCCTCTAATTGAGGCCACCACATTTCAAACACACGATCAAATGTGTCTTTCGGCAGATGGTTGTCCTCCCCAGCCTCATTTATCGTGCTGAGCACCTTTCTGAAGTCGTCTTTATCGAAATTTGTGGTTTGAAATGTCGCCAAGGGGCCGCTTAAATCCGTATTTTCCATTCCAAATAGAACCGAACATACCTTTGATTTTCCTAAGTCTTTCGAAAGCGCACCCGCTTCAAAAAGGATCCACGATTTCTCATAGTTTTCCCGTGTCAGGCATATCACGCCGACATGAGTGTCAGATAGTTTCTGCGCGATCTCTGAACTCCATTTCGCGCCCTTTTCGACATCATTTGGGGTAAAATAGGGTTGTGCAAATTGAAGCACCGAAGGGATCCAGCGGTAAAGTTCCTCAGCGATCTTCCTACTCGTTTCACCGCTCCAGCTTATAAAAACATTTGTCATTAAATACCTTTCTCAAACATCCAACTCCTCCACAAACTGCGCGTTCTGCTGAATATACGCGAACCGCATCTCCGGCTTTTTCCCCATCAGCCGCTCAACCAGATCCCCGGTTTCCCCCGGCACGTCCTCATCCACGGTCACGCGGATGAGCTTGCGGGTTGCAGGGTCCATCGTGGTCTCTTTCAGGTCCTTCGCGTCCATCTCGCCCAGACCCTTGAAGCGGCTGACATCAATCTTGCCTTTGCCGCCGAGACCCTTCTCCAACCACATGTTTTTCTCTGCCTCATCAAGGCAATAGACCCGTTTCGCCCCCTGCGTCAGGCGGAACAGCGGCGGGCAGGCGAGGTACAGATGCCCCGCGTCGATCAGCGGCCGCATTTGGGTGAAGAAAAACGTCATCAACAGCGACGCGATATGCGCGCCGTCGACGTCGGCGTCGGTCATGATAATGATCTTGTCATAGCGCAGATCGTCGAGGTTGAATTTCGTGCCCATGCCGACGCCAAGCGCTTCGCAGAGGTCGTTAATCTCAGCGTTGGTGGTGATCTTGCTGGAGGCTGCGCCGAGCACGTTCAGGATTTTACCCTTTAGCGGCAGCAGCGCCTGCGTATTGCGGTTGCGCGCGCCCTTGCCAGAGCCACCCGCCGAGTCGCCCTCGACGATGAACAACTCGGTGCCTTCGCGGGTCTTGCTGGTGCAATCGGTGAGCTTGCCGGGCAGGCGCAACTTCTTGGTGGCGGATTTACGGGCGGTTTCCTTTTCCTGCTTGCGGCGCATCCGCTCCTCGGCGCGCAGGACGAGGAAATCGAGGATGGCACCGGCGGATTTCGTGTCCGCCGCCAGCCAGTTGTCAAAGTGGTCGCGCACGGCGTTCTCGACCAAACGCGCGGCCTCGGTCGTGGCGAGGCGGTCTTTGGTCTGGCCGACGAATTCTGGCTCGCGGATAAAGCAGGATACCAGCGCGCAGCCCCCGGTGATCAGGTCGTCGCGGGTGATGTCCTTGGCCTTGCGGTTGTTCGCAAGCTCGCCGTAAGCCCGGATGCCCTTCAGGATCGCGGCCCAGAAGCCGCCCTCATGTGTGCCGCCTTCGGGCGTCGGGACGGTGTTACAGTAGGACTGGATGAAGCCGTCACGCGCGGGCGTCCAGTTGATCGCCCATTCGACCTTGCCCGGCACGCCAAAGCGTTCTTGGAACTCGACCGTTCCGGCAAAGGGGTTTTCGGCATAGGTGGTTGATTTGCCAAGTGTTTCGCGCAGGTAATCAGCCAGACCGCCGGGGAAGTGAAAAGTCGCCTCCATCGGCGTGTTGCCGTCTTCAATCTCAGATTTCCAGCGGATTTCGACGCCGGAGAACAGATAGGCTTTGGAGCGGACCATCTTGAGCAGGCGGGCGGGTTTGAAACGGTGGGCGCCGAAAATCTGCTCATCCGCGTGGAAAGTCACCGTGGTGCCGCGCCGGTTGGGCGCCGCGCCGATCTTCTCCACCGGGCCTTGCGGGATCCCGCGGGAGAAACGTTGTTCGAACAGTTCGCGGTTGCGCGCGACCTGCACCACCATCGAATCCGACAGCGCGTTAACCACGGATGCACCAACCCCGTGCAGACCGCCCGAGGTCTGATAGGCTTTGCCCGAGAACTTGCCGCCCGCGTGCAGCGTGCAGAGGATTACTTCAAGCGCGGATTTGTCGGGAAACTTCGGGTGCGGGTCAATCGGGATGCCGCGGCCGTTGTCGCGAATGGTGACCGAATAATCGGCGTTCAGCTCCACCTCGATCCGGTTGGCATGGCCCGCCACCGCTTCGTCCATTGAGTTGTCGAGCACTTCGGCCACGAGGTGGTGCAGAGCGCGTTCATCGGTGCCGCCGATATACATGCCGGGGCGCTTGCGGACAGGCTCCAGCCCCTCCAGCACTTCGATGGAGGAGGCATCGTATTCGGTGGGTTCCTGGCCGGAAAGAAGATCGGTCATGCGGGCCTGCTCTTTGTTTGTGGGTGGGGGCCATTTTGACAGCCCCGCGCGCCGGGGGCAATCGCGGGTTTGTCTAATGGGCCGGATTTGGAGTGGTCAGGTGGCCTTGGCGCGTAGCCAATCGGCGAGGGTGTCTTCGTCGATGCGCCGTTGAGCGACTTCGCGGATCAGGTCGCCGGCTTCGACGGTGTCGTGGTCAAGTTGTACCCCATTGAGATCAAGACAGATATCGAGAACGAGATGCGCGGTTTGCTTGTTCGTGTCGTTAAAGACATGCCCAGTGGCAACCGCCACGCAATAAGCCGCAGCGAGGTCAAAGACATCTTCGATCATGCCGTAGACCAGTCGGTTGTCGACCCGTGCCAGCGCTCCTTCGAGCGATTTGTCTAAGGCCATGCCGGCCAACTCACCAGAGTTTAGCGCGGAATCGTGGATCCTGACAATGAGTTCAGGTGAAAGCAGCACATAGGTCATTTATCTTTGAGATAGTCCAGAACCGGCTGGTTGATGTGCTTTCTGCGGGCAATGCTCTCCATCACCTCATCCAGCGTGGCCACGCGCGGCTCCTCCTGCAGGGTCGCCTCGGCTGGTACGAAATACCCCACACAACGTGAGTTCTTCATCACCGCCACGGGTTTGCCACCAGAGCGTTCCAATACCTTATGCGGTTCGCGCATTTCGGTCATGGTGGCGATGTGGTTGGTATGGATGCGGGTCATGGCGTGGCTCCTGAATATACATCTCAATATACATTTTGTTGCGCATTTTACAAGGGCCGCGCCCTGCACCAATCAAGGATCGCCTTTGCCACAACCGACGGTTTTTGGTGGTGCAACCAGTGGTCCGCGCCTTCTATCTCAATCCGGGTAAGGTCTGGCGCAAAGGTTTCCAGCCCCGCGGTGGCTTCGGGCAAAAGGGCGGTATCCTCGGCCCCCCAGATCAGCAGATGCGGGCAGTTCACGCGCAAACGTTCAACCGGGAATTCTGGCAGGTCGCGCAGGGGCTTGCCGGGGGCCGCAACCTGCAGGGGGGAGGCGCGATACCAATTGATCATCGCCCTCAGCCGCCCCGGACGCCCCCATTCCGCGCGGTAATCCTCAAGCCGCTCTGCCGTCAGCCAACTCAGGTCCATATGCGCCGAAAAGAGCTTTAGCAGCCCGGCGAAGTCGTCTTTGGCCAGCCTCACCGCGCTGCCTTCGGCGCGCAGCGCGTTGATATATTGCGAGGCGCGCGACTGTGCACCGCCTGCGGCCATGGCACGCTGAAAAGGCACGGGATGCACGCCGTTGAGAATGATCAGCCGGGCCACCAACTCGGGCCGGAACATCGCCAATGCGTAGCCCACCGAAGCGCCCCAGTCATGCGCCAAAACCGTCACCGGCCTGTCGCCGATCAACGCGGCCATATCGGCCATAAGATGCGCCATCGCGTAGGGTTCGATCCCTTCGGGCGCGCTGCTTTGGCCATAGCCGCGCTGGTCGGGGGCGATGCAGTGAAAATGCTGGCAAAGCAGCGGGGCCAGATCGCGCCATGCGCCGCCATATTCGGGAAAGCCATGGAGCATGAGCAGCGGCGGCAGGTTCTCATCGCCCCAATGGCGTATGAAAATCTCCTGACCATTCACGCGGCGGGTTTCGGTCCGTGTTGCTTCCATCGCGAGCCCTCCTGCCATCAGCTTTGCCGCTCAGGGCCGCAGACGCAAGGAATTCATGGCAAAATCAGGGCAACAAAGCCCCGCAACCCTATGACAGAGCGCAAAAACCGGACTTTCCCTTTGCAGCGGCCCGGCGTAAGGCTGGCCCATGACCAAAGTAATGACCAACCGCAATCACGTCCGGGCGATCCTGACGCTTGGCCTGCCGCTGATCGGCGGGCATCTGGCGCAGATGGCCATCGGGGTGACCGATACGGTCATGCTGGGCTGGTATTCGGTCGAGGCGCTGGCGGCGGTTGTTCTGGGCAGCACCTATTTCTTCGTGCTGTTCATCTTCGGTTCGGGCTTTGCCATGGCGGTGATGCCGCTGGTGGCCGCCTATGACGCCGAGGATGATGAGATTGGCCTGCGCCGCGCCACGCGCATGGGGCTGTGGCTGTCGGTGGGTTTCGCGATGATCGCGCTGCCCGCGATGATCTGGTCGCCTGCGGTGCTGGACCTGCTGGGGCAGGGGCCCAACCTTGCCGATACGGCGGGGGATTACCTAAAAGTCGCGGGCTGGGGGATTGTGCCTGCGCTGCTGGTGATGGTGCTGAAATCCTACCTTGCTGCCTTGGAGCGGACTCAGGTCGTGCTGTGGATCACGCTGCTGGCCGCCGTGATCAATGCGATGGCGAACTACGCGCTGATCTTCGGCAACTGGGGCGCGCCGGAGCTTGGCGTGATGGGCGCGGCGGTGGCCTCGGTCACGACGCAATGCGTCTCGCTGATCGGGGTGGTGATCTACGTGCTGATCGCCCTGCCGCAACACAGTCTGTTCGTGCGGCTCTGGCGGGTTGATACGCAGATGCTGGTGCGGGTCTTTACGCTGGGGCTGCCGATTGGTCTGACCACGCTAAGCGAAGTCGGTCTGTTTGCGGCCTCATCGTTGATGATGGGCTGGCTGGGGACGATCCCGCTGGCGGCGCATGGGATTGCGATCCAGCTCGCCTCTCTGACCTTCATGGTGCATCTGGGGCTGAGCAATGTCGCCACGATCCGCGCGGGCAATGCCTATGGCCGCCGCGACGTGCCGCATATGAAGCGCGGCGCGGTGATTGTCACGGTCCTGTCGCTGGTCTTTGCGCTGATCACTATGGTCGGTTTTGTGGGCTGGCCCGAGCCGTTGATCTCGGTTTTCATGCAAGAGGATGAGCCTGCGCGGGTTGAGATCCTTGCCATCGGCACTGGGCTGTTGGTGATGGCGGCTCTGTTCCAACTGGTCGACGGGGCGCAGGTGGTGGCGCTTGGCCTGCTGCGCGGGGTGCAGGATACCAAGATCCCGATGGTGATGGCCGCGATCAGCTATTGGGTGGTCGGCATGCCCTGCTCCTATTTCCTTGGCTTCACGCTGGGGTTCGGAGCGATGGGCATTTGGGCCGGTCTGGTGGCCGGGCTGGGCGTTGCGGGGCTGCTGCTCAACGCGCGGTTCTGGGGCGTCACGGTCAAGTCACTGGCCGGGTAACCCTCAGCCCCGATCCATCCGATCCGCTTTTTTGCGCACCAGCGTGCTGCGCAGATCATGCATTGCCAACAACAAGTCATCCGTCACCGCATCCAACTCGGCATCCGTGGCACGCGATTGTGCCCATTGCGTGGTGAGGTTCAAATGCTCCACCGCGCGGCGGATGTCGTCAATCTCCCGCGCGGCAAGGGTTTCGCGGCGCGCCTTTGTCCAACGGGCGATCTCGGACTTATCGGCATCGGTCAGACGGTGCTGCCCATGGGGCTTTACCTCTCCGTTGCGGGTATTGACGACGGCGATCTGCTCCATCTCGATCCGGCGCTGGCGGTTCGCGGCATCCAGCCGAAACACCGCCGCGCCATTCTCGCGGACCCTAAAGTAATAGTCGGGAAGATCGCCTGCCATGGTTCGCCTTTACGTCAGCCCGGCACAGAAGGTTTGGATGCGGGTGCATGCCTCTTTCAACGCCTCGTCAGACGTAGCGTAGCTGACGCGGAAATTCGGCGAAAGGCCGAAGGCCGCGCCAAAGACGACCGCCACGCCGGTTTCCTCGAGCAAAGCGGTGGCAAAGGTCTCATCATCCGAGATCTTGGTGCCCGCCGCCGAGGTCTTACCGATCAGCCCCGCGATGGAAGGGTAGACGTAGAACGCCCCCTCGGGCGTCGGGCAGGTGATGCCCTCAATGGCCGAGAGCATGTCGACCACCAGATTGCGGCGGCGCACGAACATCTCGTTGTTCTCAGCGATGTAATCCTGCGTGCCGTTCAGTGCCTCAACCGCGGCCCACTGGCTGACCGAGCAGGGGTTCGACGTGCTTTGCGACTGGATTTTGCGCATCGCGCCGATCAGCTTTTCCGGGCCTGCGGCATAACCGATGCGCCAGCCCGTCATGGCATAGGCTTTGGACACGCCGTTGACGGTCAGCGTGCGGTCGTAAAGCGCGGGTTCCACCTCAGCCGGGGTGCAGAACGCGAAACCGTCATAGGCGAGGTGCTCGTACATATCATCACTCATCACCCAGACATGCGGGTGGCGCATCAGCACATCGGTCAGCGCCTTCAACTCGTCGCGGCTATAGCCCGCCCCGGTGGGGTTCGAGGGCGAGTTGAAGATGAACCATTTGGTTTTGGGCGTGATCGCCTCTTCCAGCGCTTCCGGCGTCAGCTTGAAGTTATTCTCAAGCGTGGCGGGCGCGACCACCGGGGTTCCGCCTGCGAGCAGTACCATATCGGGATAGCTGACCCAATAGGGCGCGGGGATCACGACCTCTTCGCCGGGGTTCATCGTTGCCATCAGCGCGTTGTAGAGGATCTGCTTGCCCCCGGTGCCGACGCTGACCTGTGCGGGCGTATAGTCCAGCCCGTTGTCGCGCTTGAACTTGGCGCAGATCGCCTGTTTCAACTCAGGGATGCCATCCACGGGGGTGTATTTCGTCTTGCCTGCGTTGATCGCGGCGACGGCGGCGTCCTTGATATTCTGCGGCGTGTCAAAGTCCGGCTCGCCCGCGCCAAGTGCGATAATGTCGCGCCCCGCGGCCTTGAGTTCTGCCGCTTTGGTGGTGACGGCGATGGTGGGCGACGGTTTGACCCGATCAAGGGTCGCGGACAGCAGTTCCATTTCAGCCTCGGGTTGCTTATGAATATCCCCACGTTCATAGGGGGCGGCCCCGCACCCGGCAAGGGTGTCTGGCAGGAGATAAAGCATGACCGACGAGATTGACTGGTACGGCCCCGAGGCCGCCACCTTTGGCGACCGGGTCGCGGCGGCCCGCGAACAGACCGGCATGACACAGGCGATGCTGGCCAAACGGCTGGGCGTGCGTCTGGCGACTTTGCGCGGCTGGGAAGAAGACCTGTCCGAGCCGCGCGCCAACCGGCTTTCGATGCTGGCGGGGCTGCTCAATGTCTCTATGATGTGGCTGATCAATGGTGAAGGCGAAGGCGTCGACGCCCCCGAAGCAGGCGAGACCGCGCGCCGCGTCGATCTGGAGGAAGTGCTGGCCGATATGCGTGCCCTGCGCAGCGATCTGCTGAAAAAGGCCGAGACTGTCGGCAAAATGGAAAAGCGCATTCGGCGCCTTATGACGGAGCCCGCAGATGCCTGAGGTCCATGAACACCGGTTGAAACGCCTGCAAATGCGCTCCATGCGCCGGGGCATCAAAGAGATGGACCTGATCCTATCGGCCTATGCCGAGGCGCGGCTGCCGCAGATGGATGACGCGGGGCTTACGCTCTATGATCAGATGCTCAATGAGAATGACCACGACCTCTATCTTTGGGTGAGCGGACAGGCCGAGGCCCCCGCCGACTATGCAGCATTGGTCACGGATATCCGCGGGCAATTGGCCGAGGCGCGGGGCTGATTCAAAAAACCCGAAAGGGTTTAACGAATTATTCTGATTTTTCAGCGAGTTTCCGGTTCGAACAAGGTGAACCGGAGATTTCGCATGAGCATTCAAGACCCCGCTGCGCAGCCGATGGCCATAAAGGGTTTTATGGCAGGCTATCTTGAGTCCCTGTCCTTGGTCGAGCGGTTGCACCGCTTGCTGCTGGACGTGATCAAGGACGAATTCGAACGTGTCGACGTGTTAGAGATCAACGCCGTGCAGGCGCTGCTTTTGTTCAACATCGGCGATAACGAGGTGACCGCGGGCGAGCTGAAAAGCCGCGGCTACTATCAGGGCAGCAACGTCAGCTACAACCTCAAGAAGCTGGTCGAAATGGGCTATATGCACCACCAGCGCTGCGAGATTGACCGCCGATCTGTCCGCGTTCGGCTGACCGAAAAGGGGCGCTATATCCGCGATGTGGTGGCCGAGCTTTTCTCGCGCCATGCCGATGGGATGGAACACAAGGGCGTGCTGGGCGATGCAGGAATCGAAGATATCACCCGCTCTCTCAAACGGATGGAGCGGTATTGGACGGATCAGATCCGCTATATCTACTGATCGCGGGCAGGAGGGATGAGGTTCGAGTAGACCCTCCCCTCCACTTCCCGCAAGAGCTTGCGTGTCATAGCGCGGGCGTAGTCCTCAAACCCCTCTGCCGTCTCAACGAAAGCGCCGGGGCCGAGCATGACTTCGGCCCGGTAGTATGACGCCAGCGCGCCGACCCCGCCCTGTTGACTGTCGCCAAGCGCCGGGTCTTCCGCGCCGATCACCAAACCGTTGATGGTCAGCTCCTGTGGCCCGAGGGGCTGGGCTTGCAACCTGTCGCGTATATCCCGAGGCCGCGGACCGAAGTTCGAGATGCCATCGCCCGAGATATCCAGCGTGTGTTTCTGGCAGGCGGCGCGCATCGCCAACTGGCCTGCGCCAAACTGCATCGCATCCCCCAATGCCGTGCCGGGAGACGCCTCACGCCGCTCGGTGCTGCGCAAAAGTGCGATGGCCCCCTCAAGCGCCGCCGCATCGCTCAACGTGGTCCAAGGTAAGATCACCGTCTGATCACTGGATCCGCTCCATTCATAGATCATCAGGTCGACGCCATGCTCCGGCAGCGCCAGCAGGGCGTCCCGCACACGCGGATCGTTCAGCGCGTCGGCCAAACCACCGATCTGCAACCGATACTCTCGCGCATCGACCGAACCAGAGACATCCAGCCCCAAGGCAAGCGCCTGCCGACAAGCGGCCTCGGCCGATGGAATGGCATTGATCGTGAGAAAAAGGGCGAGGGCCGCGCGGATCATCCCAGCGATCCGTTCAGCCCCGGCGGCCCCTCCTTTGGGGCGACCGAAGAGGGCACATCACGCACCGGACGCCGCGCGTGACGACAAAGGCCCGCCCGCGCTGCGCCCATGGGCGCGAGCATCAGCGCCAGCAGGGCACTGATGCAGAGCCTTACCAATGACCGGTGTTTTCCATGCTGGCCCAAGGTTCCTGCGCGGGCAGGGCGTCACCCTCTTGCAGCAATTCGACCGAGATATTGTCGGGCGAGCGGACAAAGGCCATGCGCCCGTCGCGCGGCGGGCGGTTGATGGTCACGCTGTTGTCTTGCAGGTGCTGGCAGGTCTCATAGATATTCTCGACCGTATAGGCGAGGTGACCAAAATGGCGGCTGTCACTGGGCAGCGCGTCATCGCCGTCCCAGTTATAGGTCAGCTCCACATCCGCATGGCCATCGTCCATGCCCGGCGGGCAGAGGAAAACCAGCGTGAACCGGCCCCCATCGTTGTCGATCCGGCGCCGTTCCACAAGGCCCAGAAGTTTGTAAAATGCGATAGAGGCGTCCAGATCCTTCACGCGCACCATTGTATGCAAGTATTTGATGGGCATCGGTTTTCCTTCAGTTGGGCCGCTTGGGGAGGGATGAAACACCCTGTTCGGGCCGAAAATTCGTCGTCAAAAAGTCGTCACAAAACGGGAAGCGGCAAAATATGCCCGCCGCGCTTTGATAGAGAGTTTAGGCGCGAAACCACCGGTGTCAAAGGCGGCAACGGCATTGTCAGGCGATTGCCTCCGCAGAGCCCGCCTTGAGGCGCGCGGCGCGGAAGGGTATGCAAAGACAAATGCCACGGATAACGGGAGGGGGCTGCGTGAAACAGTACCATGATGCGCTGCGCGAAGTGCTGGAGGAGGGGGTGACCTCGACCGACCGCACGGGAACGGGGACGATCTCTCATTTCGGGATGCAACAGCGCTACCGGATGGCCGATGGTTTCCCGCTGGTGACGACGAAGAAGCTGCATCTGAAATCCATCGTGCATGAACTTTTGTGGTTCCTCTCGGGCGACACGAACATCGGCTACCTCAAGGAAAATGGCGTTCGCATCTGGGACGAATGGGCCGATGAGAACGGTGACCTCGGCCCGGTCTATGGCCATCAATGGCGGCGTTTTCCGATGGTGGGTGAGCCGATGCCGCAGCCCGATGGGACGGTGCTGCATCAGGCCGGGCAGGTCGACCAGATCGCCAAACTGGTCGAGGCGATCCGCAAGACCCCCGACAGCCGCCGCCTGATCGTTTCGGCGTGGAATCCGGGCGAGGTGGACCAGATGGCGCTGCCGCCCTGCCATACGCTATGGCAGGTGCGCATCGCGGGCGGCAAACTGCATTTGCAGCTTTATCAGCGCTCTGCGGATATGTTTCTTGGGGTGCCGTTCAACATAGCTTCCTACGCGCTGCTGCTGGAGATGTTGGCCCATGTCACTGGCTACGCACCGGGCGATTTCGTGCATTCGATGGGCGACGCGCATATCTATTCCAACCATCTGGAACAGGTGCAGACCCAACTTGCGCGCACCCCCAAGCCGCTGCCAAAGCTGCGGATCAACCGCGAGGTGAACTCGATCTTTGATTTCCGCTACGAGGATTTCACCTTCGAAGGCTATGACCCCGACCCCGCAATCAAAGCGCCGGTGGCCGTCTGATGCTGAGCCTGATCGTCGCCCGCGCCCGCAATGGTGCCATTGGCAAAGACGGGGATATCCCTTGGTCGCTGCCCGAAGACCTGAAATTCTTTCAGCGCGAAACCACCGGCAGTGCCATCATCATGGGACGTCGCACATGGGAAAGCCTGCCGTTCAAGCCATTGAAAAACCGTCTGAATTGCGTGGTCTCCAGTACTGATATTGAGGGCGTCCATGCGGCGCGCGACCCGCAGGCGGCCTTGGGCCATTGCGCGGCTGAGGGGTATCGCCGGGTCTACGGCATTGGCGGCGAAGGTATCTACCGCGCACTTCTGCCCTTGGCGGATCGGCTCTTGGTGACCGAAGTCGACGTGGAAATCGACGCGGCAGACGCATTTTTCCCCGAGTTTGACCCCGAAGAATGGATTGAGCTTGGCAATCTTTGCCTGCGCGCGACGGGCCCCCGCGCCATCGCACGTGAATGGCTGCGCCGCCGCTGACAGCCATTGACATAGGCCGCGCGCCGCGCATCACTGCGGCCTATGTTTGATCTGTCCGCACCGCCTGAGGGGTTTGTCGAAAACCCATTCCCCCATTACGACCGCCTGCTGCGCGAGACCCCGGTGCTGCGCCAGCCCGATGGCTCTGTGCTGATCTGCCGCCACGCGGACCTGAACGCGATTTACCGCGACACCACGCTTTATATCTCGGACAAAAAGCTGGCCTTCGCGCCGAAATTCGGCCCTGGCAGCCCTCTGTTTGAGCATCACACCACAAGCCTCGTGTTCAATGACCCACCGTTGCACACCCGCGTGCGGCGGATCATGACGTCGGCCCTGACGCCCAAGGCGCTGGCACGGATGGAGCCGGGGCTGATCGACACGGTTGACCGTCTGCTGGAAGGGCTGGGCCCCACGCCGGACCTGATTGAGGACTATGCCAGTTGCATTCCGGTGCAGATCATCGGCAACCTGCTGGACGTCCCGATGGAAGAACGCGGCCCCCTTCGGGACTGGTCGCTGGCAATTCTCGGCGCGCTGGAGCCTACCTTGAGCGAAGCGGAGTTGGAGGCGGGCCATACTGCGGTGCGCGCGTTCAAAGCCTATCTGCAAGACCTCATCGCCCGGCGCCGGGCTGATCCGGGGGATCCTGAAACCGACGTGCTGACGCGGCTCATTGCCGGAGATGACGGCGGGCAGTTGACCGAGATCGAGTTGATTCAAAACTGCATTTTTATTCTCAACGCAGGCCATGAGACGACCACCAACCTGATCGGCAGTGCCCTCGCGCTGCTCCATGACCACCCGGATCAAAAGGCGCGATTGCTGGCGGAACCCGCGTTGATCGGCCCCTGTATCGAAGAGGTGCTGCGCTTCCGCTCGCCCAACCAGTTCGGCAACCGCGAGACCACGGCCCCCGTCACGATCGGCGGGGTGGAGATTGCCGCGGGGACCAACCTGCATCTTTGCATCGGAGCGGCCAACCGCGACCCGGAAGTCTTTGAGGAACCGACGAAATTCGGTATCGGGCGCAAACCCAATCGGCATCTGGCCTTTGCCGGTGGTCCGCATGTCTGCGTGGGGCTGACCTTGGCACGGATGGAAGGGAAAATCGCCCTCCAACGCTTTCTGAACCGTTACCCGGACTATGAAATCAGCGCGGCGCGTCAGGGCGGCGGGCGCATCCGTTTTCACGGTTATGCGACGCTTCCGGCGCGGTTGAGTTAAAGGCGCACTGCCATAAAAGACTGGACTTGATGAAAGCGCCCCGGCAATCTTCGTTCATATTGTATATAATTGCGAGGATTATCATGCGTCTAACGACAGCTATTGCCGCGGCGGTAGGGCTGCTTTCTGCGGGTTTGGCCGGTCAGGCTTCGGCCGAGCCTAAGGTCTATGCCTATCCTAGTAGCGCGAATTATTGCCCGGCTGGATTGCAGCCGGTGACGCTTGGCGGCGCGATTGGCTGCGGGACACCGAACCAGCCCATGACCTATGCAGAGGTCAAAGCGCATCCGGTTGTCCACCGCCACCCTCACCGCCATCGCACGGCTGCACTGCGTCGGTCAGCCCGCGTGCCTTGCCCGGTCGGGGCAAAGGGCTGTTCGTATCAGTGAACTCTCAAGCAACGCCCGGCGCGGGACGCCGGGTGTTCTTTTGCGCTGTCGTGGCTAAAGCAGGGCGAGATCGGTGGCCATCTGCCGACCGTCTCGGCCTTCGGTCAGCTCGTAGCTGACCTTTTGATCGTCCGCCAAGCCGGTCAGGCCAGAACGTTCGACCGCTGAAATATGAACAAATACATCGTTACCGCCGCTCTCGGGGGCGATGAACCCGTAGCCTTTGGTGGTGTTAAACCATTTCACGGTGCCAGTCGGCATAATCTTCTCCGCGCCTCCTTTGTCTTTGCGTCTCTGCGTCGAGCAGAATGGCGAAAGCGATTGAATTGCGACCCGCCATAATAGAAAGATCGCGCGGACTTGGAAAAAATCAAGCGATCAGGTGCGAAACCCGCAATCGGGAGCACGATCGCGTGGCTGAGGGAGACGGATGTGCTAATTTATGGGCTGAAAAACTGTGACAGCTGTCGCAAGGCGAAAAAGGCGCTGCCAGAGGCGGAGTTGATCGATGTTCGGGAGGCGGGCGTGCCAAGGGCGGTTTTAACGCAGGCCCATGAGCAATTTGGCGCGGCCTTGCTCAACGCCCGCTCCACCACTTGGCGGGGGCTGGATGAAGAGACGCGCAAGCAGGCCCCACTCGCCCTGATAGAAGCTCATCCAGCGCTGATGAAACGGCCTCTGATCTCGGTGGGTGACAAGCTATTTCTAGGTTGGAACAAAGAGATAGAAGCTGACGTTCATGCGATGCTTTAACTTCGACCTGTAATCAGCCGGTCCAGTGACAATGGGCCGGCGCCTTTGACGACGAGTACCAAAAGCAAGAACACCCAGAGCGCCCGCTGGTCAAGGATATGGGCATCGGGAAAGCGGTCGAACCACGCGCCAAGCGCGCTGCCATGGCCGTAAAGATCGGTAAGTGATTGCACCACGACAAAGCCCACCATCGCCAGTGCCGCCAGTCGGGTCAGCAGGCCAAAGACAATGAGCAGCGGCAAGATAAATTCCGCCACCGTTCCGGCGACGACGACGAGCCAATGGAACACCCCAAGCGCGTCACTGTCATAGCCTACGGCCTCAAACAAGCGGGGGAAGATTTGCGCATAGGCTCCGGTGGATGGGGTAAGGAGGCCCAAGGGGCCGGGCCCGAGTTTGGTCAGCCCGGCATTCAGGAAATAGACCAGCAACACTGCGGCAAAGAGGAACCGGGCGAGGGTCGGAAGCAGCCAGTCGGCCCGCTCCAGACGGTCGGCGGCGTTGCGGTATAGGGTGAGAAGCTGGGTCATTTACTGCCCTCCAAGGAAATTGCGCTGAAGACACCGTGGCTCAGGGCGAGGGTCAAGGCGGCGGCGAGGTCAAACGCGGGCTGGGCGCCCGCCGTGGCGTCATGGGCCGCCCCGAAGGGCAAGCCGTCGGCAAGGTGGGATAGCCATAGCGCCGCACCGGGCGGCAGCAGATCCGGCGCGGGATCAAAGGCGGGGCGGGTGATTATCACATCCTGCGCTGCGCTGCGGGGCTTGGGCGCATCCTCGGTGAAACTATAGCGCCAGATGTCGAAAAGCGGCCAGTCTGACCGCAAGAGGCGGGTTGCGGGCGCGAGGGAGAGCCTTGCCCCCATCAATGCATCGGGTCCAAGCGTTTCGAAGACCTTCGGATCAAGCGGAGCCGCGTCAGCCGCGTGATAGGAGGCACGCAGCGCGAGGTCGAGCTGTGCCGCATCGGCGAGGTAGCCAATCTTGGCCAAAGGGGCGAAAGCCGCGATAAAGGCGGGGAAATCCGTGCCGTAATGCATCATCATCGGGGATGTCGGCGGATGTGCCCGGACGTAGAGCGGGGCCAGTTCGGCAAAGTTGCGGGCGCCGATCAGCTTGCGCACAAGGGGAAAGGCCACTTCGAGCGCGGCGATCAGGGAATGCGTGACGTTGTTGCGATAGACGCCATAGCGCGCGCCCGCCGATTGCCCCCGGCCATCGCGCAGCCCATCGGGTGCGGGCCGTGACGGATCAAGCAGGGCCGCGCGAAAGCTGTGTTGGTCGGTCACACCAGCACCTCAGCGGCGCGGGTGGCTTCGGCCCGTAGGACGGGCCAGTCGGGCACGTCATTGTCCCACTCGACCAGCACCGGCTTTGGCCCGGTTTGGGCCAGCGTGTAGCTTAGCAGGTCCCAAACAGGATCGACGACCGGTTTGCCATGGCTGTCGATCAAAAGTGGCGCACCGTGATCGTCAGTGTCGTCATCATGGCCGCCCACATGAATCTCGCCAACATGGTCTGTCGGTAAGGCGTCGATGTAGCCCTGTGGCGACAGCCCGAGATTGGTGGCCGAAATGAAGACATTGTTGACATCCAGCAAGAGACCGCAGGAGGTGCGCGCTATAATCTCTGTCAAAAAGTCTGTTTCAGACAAGTCGGATTCCGCGAATGCAAGGTAGCTGGAGGGGTTTTCCAGCAGCATTTGCCGACCCAAGACATCTTGGACTTGGTTGATATGTGACGCCACACGGGTCAGCGTTTCCTCGGTGTAGGGCAGCGGGAGAAGATCGTTGAGATACTCCATCCCATGGGTCGACCACGCCAGATGTTCGGAGAAGGACGCCGGCTGAGTCCGGTCACAGAGGGTTTTGAGCCGTGCCAGATGGGCCGCGTCCAGCGGCCCTTCGCCCCCGATCGACAGGCCGACGCCATGGACCGACAGGGCGAAACGTTCCTGCAATGCGCGCAGTTGCGCATGGGGGCGGCCGCCGTCGCCCATGTAGTTTTCAGCATGCACTTCGATCCAGCGGACCGGGCCAGGATCGGCCATCAAGCCATCGAAATGTCGAGATTTAAATCCGACGCCGGGGGCATTGGGCAGTGTTGTAACAGGGGGGGTATCGTCGCGCATAACGGCCTCCGGCATGTTGCGGGGCGGGGTTCCGGGCGGGGATGCCGCCCGGAACGCTATAGATTAAGCGGGCAGGTCGCGGTCGAGCGCTTCCAAAGAGCCGGTCCGCTCGGTCCCGTCTGCCATCTCGGGCAGGTCGATCTCGGCGCAGGTGCCTTCGTCAACGAGGGTCCATGCGTTGCCTTGGTAATCGGTCACAGAGGTGCCCGCGCAGGTGGTGCCGGGGCCCGCTGCGCAGTCGTTCTCACCGGCCAGCGAAACGCCAAAGCATTTCTCTTGCGAAGCGGCGGTGGCGGTGGTGGCGTGGCTGCTCAGCGCGGCGGCGACGGCCCCTGCGATGGCGGCGGTTTTGAGTGTGGTGGACATTGTCGTTTCCTTCCTGATGGTTTGAACAGGTTTACTAGAGCAGCCTGCTTCCTCACAAGCCAGTCACGAGGGAGTGCGTCACGGTCCCGTCAGAAATCACGCGGAAAACTAGCGAAAATTGTAACCTTCCCGCGCAGGAAGGGAATGATTGTTACAAAAACGCTCCGGCGGGCAGGGGGCAAGCTGCCCGCAAGACCGCCGGAGCGCAGATTTGTTACAAGCCGTTAGCGCAGGTCAGGCGGGGTCGCGTCCTGCGCCAGTTCGGCGGTGAGTGCATCCAGCGGCTGCACCGAAGTCTGCTTTTGCCCCAGACGGCGCACGGAAACGGTACGCTCTTCAACTTCACGCGCCCCGACGGCGAGGATCACCGGCACTTTGCCGACCGAATGCTCACGGACTTTGTAGTTGATCTTCTCATTACGCATGTCGGCTTCCGCACGCACACCAGCGGCTTTCAGGGTCTCGACGACCTCGGCCACATAGTCATCCGCTTCAGACGTGATGGAGGCCACGACCACCTGACGCGGGGCCAGCCAGAAGGGCAGCTTGCCCGCGTGTTCTTCGATCAGGATGCCGATGAAACGCTCGAAACTGCCCAAAGTGGCGCGGTGCAGCATCACAGGGCGGTGCTTGTTGCCGTCCTGCCCAATGAAGCTCGCCTCCAGCCGCTCGGGCAGGTTGGCATCGACCTGTAGGGTGCCGCATTGCCAGTTGCGCCCGATGGCGTCGGTCAGAGTGAACTCCAGCTTCGGCCCGTAGAAAGCGCCTTCGCCCTCCAGCACCTCAAAGTCATAACCCGCGGCCTTGCAAGCATCGCCAAGCGCCTGCTCCATATTGTCCCATGTCTCATCGGAACCGATCCGCTTTTCGGGGCGGGTGGAGAGCTTGATGGTCCAGTTCTCAAACCCGAGGTCGGCATAGACCTTCGACAGAAAGGCGATGAACTTGGCGGTTTCCGAGGTGATCTGATCCTCGGCGCAGAAGATATGCCCATCGTCTTGGGTAAAGCCGCGCACCCGCATGATGCCGTGCAGTGCCCCCGAAGGCTCATAGCGCGCGCAGGATCCGAACTCGGCCATCCTGAGCGGGAGGTCGCGGTAGGATTTCAGGCCCTGGTTAAACACCTGCACGTGGCAGGGGCAGTTCATCGGCTTGAGCGCGTTCACCGCCTTTTCGCGGGCATGCTCCTCGTCGACCTCAACGATGAACATGTTCTCTTGATATTTGTCCCAGTGGCCGGATTTCTCCCACAGTTTGCGGTCGACGACCTGCGGGGTGTTCACCTCGACATAGCCGTCGCGGTCCTGCATCCGGCGCATGTAGTCCTGCAAGGTGGTGTAGATGCGCCAGCCGTTGGGGTGCCAGAAGACTTGGCCCGGTGCCTCTTCCTGCATGTGGAACAGGCCCATCTCTTTGCCCAGCTTGCGGTGGTCGCGCTTGGCGGCTTCTTCGAGCATGTTGAGATGCGCGCGCAGCTTTTCCTTGCCGGTGAAGGCCACGCCGTAGATGCGTTGCAGCATCGCGCGGTCACTGTCGCCGCGCCAATAGGCACCGGCGATGGACATCAGCTTGAACGCATCGCCCGGCACTTGGCCGGTGTGTTGCAGGTGCGGGCCACGGCAGAGGTCTTGCCAATCGCCGTGCCAATACATCCGCAAAGGCTCATCGCCGGGGATCGCGTTGATCAGCTCGACTTTATAGGGCTCGTTCAAGTCCTCGTAATGTTTGATCGCGCGGGCGCGGTCCCAAACCTCGGTCCGGACGGGATCGCGTTTGTTAATGATCTCTTTCATCTTCTTTTCGATCGCGCCGAGGTCTTCTGGGGTAAAGGGCTCTTTGCGGTCAAAGTCGTAGTACCAGCCATCCTTGATCACCGGGCCGATGGTGACCTTGGTGTCGGGCCAGATTTCCTGCACGGCGCGGGCCATGATATGCGCGAGATCGTGGCGCACCAGTTCATTGGCCTGTTCTTCGTCGGCCATGGTGTGGATCGCAATGTCGGCGTCCGCTTCGATCGGCCACGCAAGATCGAAATGCGCGCCATTGACGGTGGCGCTGATGGCCTTTTTGCCCAAGGATTTTGAGATGTCGGCAGCCACTTCGCCAGCGGTGATACCGGCGTCATATTGGCGGCTATTGCCATCGGGAAGGGTGAGGGAGATTTGGGCCATCTTGGGCGCTCCTCGTCGGTTTGGCGCCTACGAGACGCCCGGTTGCGGGTTATGTGTTGCGCCTATGTGGCGGGACGGGGGCGTTTTGTCAATGCGAGCGGGACCTTGGGCAGGCAAGTTGCGGCCCTGCGGCGGCGCGCTATGTCAGGCGGGCAACAACGAGGATGGGTCGCATGCAAGACGACACGGCGCAGCGCGCTTTCGAGACGATTTCGGGGGCGGATGACCCGGCACCGGGGTTGGACGACAAGGCGCAGCGGGCCGAGGCGCGTAATGGGCTGCGCCATATCCTGTCGTTGTCGATGACAAAAGTGGCCGATGGGCTGATCGATCCCAAGCTGGTGTTGGCGTGGCTGCTGAGTGCCCTCGGCGCGCCTGCGGTCTTTGCGGGGGCCTTAGTGCCGATCCGCGAGGCCGGATCGCTTTTGCCGCAGATCGCGCTGGCGGGCGTGGTGCAGCGCATGGCGCGGCGCAAATGGGCTTGGGTGTGGGGCTCGGTCGGGCAGGGCGTGGCGGCGGCGCTGATCGCCCTCGCCGCGCTGAGCCTTGAGGGGGCCACGGCGGGCTATGCCATCTGCGCGGCCCTCGCGCTGCTGGCCGTTTGCCGCGCCGCCTGTTCGGTGTCGTTCAAGGAAATTCTGGGCAAGACCGTGGGCAAAACCCGGCGTGGATCGGTGACCGGTTTGGCGGGGTCCGTGTCCTCGGTCGGGGTGGTGATTTTTGCCGGGCTCCTGATGTCGGGCCTGTTTCAAAGCCGCGGTGTCGTCGTGGTGGCGATTGCGCTGGCGGCGGGGCTTTGGGTCGCGGCGGCGCTGCTTTTTTCTACGATCGAAGAAACGCCGAGCGAGACCGAAAAGGCCGATGGCGTGGATTTCAAACTGCTGCGCGGCAATCGCGACCTGTGGCTGTTCATTCTGGTGCGCGGGCTTTTGGTGTCGACCGCCCTTGCTCCGCCCTATCTGGTCGTGCTGGCCGGATCGTCGGAGGGCGGGCAGTTGGGGCAGTTGGGCGCCTTGGTGCTGGCCTCGGCATTGGCGTCCTTGGTCAGTTCCTACGTCTGGGGGCGGCTGTCGGATATGTCGAGCCGCCGAGTGCTGATGCTGACAGGCATCGTCGGCGCACTGGCGATGGCGCTGGCGGTGGGGCTGTGGTTCCTTGGCATGGCGCAGGCGGTCTGGGCGATGCCCGGCGTGCTGTTTATCCTGATGATCGCCTATCACGGCGTACGGCAGGGGCGCTCGACCTACCTGGTCGACATGGCCCCGAAAGACCAGCGCGCCGCCTATGCCGCCGTGAGCAATACGGTGATCGGGTTGCTTTTGCTGCTGGCCGGGGTGCTGGGCGGTGGTGCTGCGCTGATCGGGGCGCAGGCGACGCTGATGCTCTTTGCCGTGATGGCGGTCGCCGCCGCGGTTCTGGGCCATTGGTTGCCCGAGGTTGAGCATCTTTCCGAGGACTGACTTGCCCTCATCCGCGGCGATGCCCATGATTGGGCCAAAGACGGAGGCAGCATGTCAGACAGCAAATTCATCGACACCCCAGAGGGGCGGCGCATCGCCTATCACAAGACCGACGGGGCGGGGCCCTGCGTGGTTTTCCTCGGCGGGCTGAAGTCCGACATGATGGGGACCAAGGCGGTCTATCTCGAAGACTGGGCGCGGGTCGAGGGGCGGGCCTTTCTGCGATTCGACTACTCCGGTCATGGGGAATCCTCGGGCAGCTTTGCCGAAGGCTGCATCGGCGATTGGCACGAAGATACGCTGGCCGCAGTTACGGCGCTGACCGAGGGGCCGCTGATCGTTGTGGGGTCGTCCATGGGGGGCTGGCAGGCGCTGCTGTTGGCGCGGCAGTGGCCTGAGCGTATTGCCGGGCTGATCGGCATCGCCGCCGCACCTGATTTTACCGAAGACGGATACTGGGCGAACTTCACCGAGGCGCAGAAACAGACGCTGGCAGAGGTCGGGCAGGTCGAACTGCCGTCGGACTATATGGAGCCCTATGTCATCACCCGTCGCATGATCGAGGATGGGCGCAAGCGGCTGGTGCTGCGGGAAGCGCTCGACTTGCCGTTCCCCGTGCGGCTGCTGCAGGGCACGGCCGATACGGCCGTCAGCACGGCCACGGCGGTGCGGCTGCTGGAGCACGCGCAGAGCCCCGATATGCAACTGACGCTGGTCAAGGACGCCGACCACCGCTTCTCAGACGCGCGCTGTTTGGCGATGATCGTCGCGGCAATAAACGAGGTTACCGGTAGAGAGGGCTGACCCAAGGCGCGGGCATGGAACCGCCGATAAGTTCGCACCCCCGATGCCACCCCAAACCACCCATGCTAAGAGACCGCCAAACCCAAGGGGGACGGCATGAAACCACGTCATTTCAACCGCATACCGCAGCGGATCCTGCGCAATGGCTGAGCCGCTTGTTCTGCTGCCCGGCATGATGTGCGACGCCCGTGTCTTTACACCACAGGTCCGAGCGCTCTCCCCGCGCAGCACGGTGGTGTTGGCTCCGATCACCCAAGGAGAACGGATCGAAGAGATCGCCTCGGGCCTTTTGGATCAACTGCCACCGCGTTTCGCGTTGGTGGGGCAGGGCATGGGCGGTGTGGTGGCGCTGGAGCTTTTGCGTCGCGCCCCCGACCGGATCAGCCGCATTGCCTTGCTGGCGACGCAGGTGCTGGCCGAACTGCCCGCCATCGCCGCGGACCGGGAGCCGCAGATCATCATGGCGCAATCCGGCAAGCTGGGGGAGGCGATGCAGGCGCGGATGGCCTCGGGCTTTCTCGCCCCCGGCAAGGGACGGGGCGAGGTGCTGTCCCGCGCGATGGAAATGGCCGAGACACTGGGCGGCGATACCTTTGTGCGCCAGTCCCGTGCCCTGCAACGGCGGCGGGACCAGCAAGCGGTGCTGCGCAAATGCAAGGTGCCGGCACTGGTGCTTTGTGGGGAGCATGACATGCTCTGCCCCGTCAAACGCCACGCCTTCATGGCCGAGATGATCCCCTACGCCAAGCTGACGGTGCTGGAGGATGCAGGCCATTGGCCCAGCCTAGAGGCACCAGAGGCCACAACCGCCGCGCTGCGCGACTGGCTGCATCAACCTCTGGTGCTGCAATAGGGCGGCGGCTCAGGCCGCTGCCGGTTTGTCGGTCTTCTTGGGCGCAGATTTCTGAGACACGGGTTTCTGAGACTCGGATTTCTGAGGCTCGGGCGTTTTCGGCTCGGGCTGGCCATTGTTGGCATCGATAAAGTCCAGCACCAAGGGCCGAATATTGTTGCGCCAGCTTTTGCCTGCAAAAATCCCGTAGTGGCCCGCCCCATCTTCAAGATGGCTGGCCTTTTTGGAATCAGGCAGACCGGTCAGCAGATCAAGCGCCGCGATGCATTGGCCGGGGGCCGAGATGTCATCCTTGCTGCCCTCAACCGTTTTAACCGCCACCGTGGTAATCTTGCCGATATCGACCTGACGGCCCGCCACGGTAAAGACGTTCCGCGCGATCTCGCGCTCTTTAAACACGCGCTGCACGGTCGACAGATAGAACTCCGCCGGCATGTCCATCACGGCGAGGTATTCGTCGTAGAACTTGTTGTGTTTGTCATGCTCATGCGCCGCTTTTTGCGCTACGCGGGTGATCTGATTGGTAAAGGCATCGCGGTGGGTGTCGTTGTTCATCGAAATGAACGACGCCAGTTGCAACAGACCGGGGTACACCTTGCGGCCCACGCCCGCGTATTTGAAGCCGACTTGCTGGATCATCAACTGCTCAAGCTGGCCCATGGTGACACTATGACCAAAGTCGGTCACATCGGTAGGCGCGGCATCCGGGTCAATCGGGCCGCCAATCAACGTCAGCGAGCGCGGCTGCGCTTCGGGCGCTTCCTCGGCCAGATAGGCGGTCGCGGCAAGCGTCAGAGGCGCAGGCTGACAGACCGCGATCACATGGGTGTCGGGGCCAAGGTGGTGCATGAAATCAACGAGGTAGAGCGTATAATCCTCGATGTCGAATTTGCCTGCGCTAACTGGAATATCACGGGCGTTGTGCCAGTCTGTCACATAGACGTCGCAATCAGGCAGCAGGGAGATCACGGTGGACCGAAGGAGCGTGGCATAATGACCGGACATTGGCGCAACCAGCAGAACCTTGCGGCCCGTCTCTTTGCGGCCTTGGACCGAGAATTTCAGCAGATCGCCAAAGGGGCGTTCCATCACCGGCTCGATGCTGACCAGACAATCTTGGCCCGTGGGGCCGACCACTGGGGGAATGTCCCAGTCGGGTTTCACGACCATGCGGGCGAAACTACGCTCCGTCACTTCGCCCCATGCCGCCAACCATTCCATCGCAGGGTTTGGAAACAGAGAAAAAGCCGGGTAGGATGCCATAGCAAGCGCCGAAGCGCCGAGCCATTGATTGGTATTCCGGATGGACTCCATCATGTCGTAGGTGGCCATATAGCGCATGTGGGGGCTCCTTTATGCTGCACCTGCAAAGATAGGAGGTAAGGGTTAAGATGACAACAGAATCCGAAAATCCCGAGATCACTGAGCCTCAAGCCCTGTCTCGAATGGCGCAAAACCTGAAAAAGGTTGAAGAATTAAGTAAGCGCCTGACCCGCGTGATGTCGCAGCGCGAGGGCCATCAGCCCGCGTTGGACGGGCCGAACCAACAACTTTTCGCGAAAGCAGCACAGTCTTACTGGGCCGAGGCGATGACAAATCCGGCCCGCTTGATGGAGCATCAGATGGGCTATTGGACCAAATCGGTCGCCCATTTCGTCGAGGCGCAGCAGGCGCTGGCCAAGGGCGGGCTGGCCCCGGTCGAGGGGGAGGCGCCCACCGACAAACGTTTTGCCAATCCGCTGTGGCAAACCCATCCCTATTTCAACTTCATCAAGCAGCAGTATCTGATCAACGCCGAAGCGCTGCGCCAAGCGGTCGAAGACGCCCAAGACATGGACCCGGCCGAGAAGAAGCGGCTGGTCTATTTCAGCCAGCAGATCATCGCGATGATGTCGCCGACCAATTTCCTTGCCACCAACCCCGATGTTTTGGAGCGCGCGGTAGAGACAGAAGGCGAGAGTCTTGTGAAGGGGCTGGAAAACCTTATCGCTGATTTGGAGGCCAACAACGGCGAGTTGGTCGTCAAACTGGCGGATGACAGCGCCTTTGAGTTGGGCCGTAACATCGCCACCACGCCCGGCAAGGTGGTGTTTCGCAACCGCATGTTCGAGCTGATCCAATACACGCCCAGCACCGAAGAGGTGCACAAGACCCCGTTGCTGATCTTCCCCCCATGGATCAACAAGTTCTACATCCTCGACCTCAAGGCGCAGAACAGCCTTGTCAAATGGCTTGTCGATCAGGGGCACACGCTGTTCGTCGTCTCATGGGTGAACCCCGATGTCAGCTATGCCCAGATCGGCATGGAGGATTACGTCGAAGAAGGCTACCTCGCAGCGATTGAAGAGGTGAAGGCGATCACGGATGAAAAGCGCGTGAATGTCGTCGGCTATTGTATTGCAGGCACCACGCTGGCGCTGACGCTCTCGCTGTTGAAAAAACGCAGCGACACGTCGATCAAATCCGCGACCTTCTTCACCGCGCTCACCGATTTCTCGGATCAGGGCGAATTCCAGCCCTTCCTCACCAATGACTTCATCGACGGGATCGAGGCCGAGACGGCGGACAAGGGCATCCTGCCCTCCGTGGTCATGGCGCGGACATTCTCTTTTCTGCGCTCCAACGATCTGGTCTATGGCCCCGCCGTGCGCAGCTATATGATGGGAGAGACCCCACCGGCCTTTGATCTGCTCTATTGGAACGGGGACGGGGCCAATCTGCCGGGGCAAATGGCGATGCAATATCTGCGCGGCCTGTGCCAGCGGAATGAATTGGCCGAGGGCGGGTATAAACTGCTGGGCGAGCGGCTGACCCTCGACGATATCGAGGTGCCGCTCTGCGCTGTGGCCTGCGAGACCGACCATATCGCGCCGTGGAAAGACTGCTACCGCGGCGTGCAGCAGATGGGTTCAAAGGACAAGACCTTCATCATGGCGCAATCAGGCCATATCGCGGGCATCGTGAACCCGCCCAGCCGCAATAAATACGGCCACTATGTGAACGGTGATCTTAGCCAAGATTACGCAGCCTGGCGCGAGGCCGCAACTTATCACGAAGGGTCATGGTGGCCGCGGTGGGGCAAGTGGCTGGTCAAACGTGCAGGCACTATGATTCCCGCGCGCTTTCCCGGCGATGATGGCCGCGAGGTACTTGGCGACGCGCCGGGCGCCTATGTGGCCCGCAAGGCAAATGACTGATTACCTTACGTAATCTTAGCGCGCTAAGCAGCTTATGCTGCAATGCAGAAAAAACCTTGAAATGCTGCACTGCGGCATCTATATTGTGGTCAGACGCGAAACGGACGGGTCTTCCCGCTCCCTTGCCACAGTAGCAGTAAAAGGATTGAGACATGACCAAGACACCTGACATGACCGCGATGTTCAAAGACATTATGGGCGCTTTCCCCGTGGATAACGCCGCTATGCAAGACGCATTCAAAAACACCGCCTCCCTGAACGAGAAACTCTCGGGCGTTGCTTTTGACGCGGCTGAAAAATCGGCTGATATCTCCACCGCCTGGACCAAAGAAACTCTGTCCCGCCTGACCGAGATGACCAAAGTCAAAGCCGAGCCCACAGACTACGCCAAAGCGATGACCGATTTCGCTTCCGCCTCCGCTGAATCCGCGGCCGAGCATATGGCCGCCTTCGCCGAGATCGCGAAAAAGGTGCAGATGGACACTGTTGAGCTGATGATGTCGGCTGGCAAAGAATTCCAGAGCGACGCCACCGCCGCAGCGACCAAGACAGCCGAGAACGCTCAGGCCGCTGCCAAGAAATCCACCGTGAAGTAAACCGCCCGTCGGTTTTATCTTCTCGGCATGATGCCTAGAAAAAGGGCAGGTCCAATCGGGCCTGCCCTTTTGTCATGCGCTCTTTCTATTTGCTGATCCCTGTCCTAAGCTGCGATGCAGCACCACTGGTCGGGAGTAACATCATGGCGGACAAACCGAAGCCCTTGCTGATAAAACGCTATGCCAGCCGCAGGCTCTACAATACCGAAACAAGCGATTACGTCACCTTGGAGGATATCGCCGGTTTCATCCGCGATGGCCGTGAGGTTCAGATCGTTGACCTGAAGTCTGGCGATGACCTGACACGGCAATATCTGTTGCAAATCATCGCCGAACACGAAAGTCGGGGCGAAGCCGTCTTGCCGGTCGATGTGCTGACCGATCTAGTCCGCAGCTATATGTCGGGCAATGTTTCGGTGGTGCCGCAGTTCTTGCAGGCTTCTTTCGACATGCTCCGCGATGGGCAGAGCAAAGTGGTCGAAAACATGAGCGCGATGAACCCAATGGCCAAAATGCCCGGCATGGAAGCGATGCAGGCGCAGCAAGAAGCCTTCATGAAAGCGATGACAGGGGGCTGGGCCAAATCGACCGCACCGGAACCACCCAAGCAGCAGGCCGAACAGGGCGATGATCTGGATGCGATCAAAAAGCAGTTGGCCGAATTGCAAGACAAACTGTCAAAGCTGAACTGACCCACTCCCGGTGAGGGAGCCCTGCCCTCCCTCCTTTCGGTGCACCCTATGCGGCCTGCGCATCCGCCACATCGGCCAGCGCCGCCAAGATCACATCCGCCACAGCGTCGATCTCATCCAGCGTCAACTGAACCGGCAGGCGCACGTCACAGGCCCGCATCAACATGGCGCGGGTACGCGGCAGGTCAGGCAGGTCTTCGATGAATTGCCAGTTCCAAAAAGCCCGGGCGTTATCGCTGCTCTGGCCAAAGACCTGCACCTTCACACCCGCCGCCTCTGCCGCCGCGGCGAAGGCACGGATCGTGGCATCGGGCAGGCCCACCAGATTGAACTGGATCGAATCCGGCGCGCGGGTCTCTCCGGGCAGCGGGCTTGGCACATCGATCAACGGTGAGGCCGCCAGCCGCGCGGCCATGTGATCATGATTGCGCAGCCCATCCGCCACCCGGCGCGGCAGATGCGACAGTTGCGGGCGGATGATCGCCGCCGACAGGTTCGACATGCGCAGATTGTAAAGCGGCAGCCGGTTCTGCCACGTGGCAAAGCTGTCTTGCAGGGCTGCGTGTTTCTTCCAATTATGCTCATAGGCGCCCGACATGATGATGGCACGGGCCACCAAATCGGCATCATCGGTGATCAAGATGCCCCCTTCGCCCGCGTTGATCATCTTGTAGGACTGAAAAGAGAAACAGCCGATTTTGCCAATCGTGCCAATCTTTCGCCCCTGCCAAAGCGTACCCAGCGAATGGGCGGCGTCTTCGATCACCGGCATATCGGCGGCCTCACAAAGTGTCATGATCGCATCCATATCCGACGTATGCCCGCGCATATGGCTGATAATCACGGCCTGAACACCGGGCAATTTGGCGGCGAAATCCTCAAGATCGACACGGTAATTCTCGCCTACCTCGCAAAGCACCGGCTTGCAGCCAGCGTGAATCACCGCAGAGGGCACGGCGGCGAAAGTAAACCCGGGGATCAGCACCGTCGCCTCTTTCGGCAGGTCCAAGGCGAGCAAGGACAGAAACAGCGCGGCAGAGCATGAAGAAACGGCCAGCGCATATTCGCTGCCCATCATCTGCGCAAATTCGACCTCCAGCAAGGAAACGGGTGCGTCCTTTGCAGCGGTGTAGCGAAAAAGATCGCCGCTTTGCAAAAGCGCCGCAATGGCGGCCTCGGCTTCAGCGGGGATAGGTTCGGCGCGGTGCATGTCGGGCAAAGCCATATTTCAAAATCCTGAATAATGATTTCCAGAATTGTAAAACAACGCGCCGCTCAGGCCAAGAGAAGACCAGCGCAGCCTGCACCGCAGTTCTTCCTTCATTCTTTCTTAAATACCCGCGGGGGAATCGCGCCCCCGGCGCGATGGGGGCAGCGCCCCCTCTTTTTACAGGCCCGCCCAAAACGACCCCCCCGCCATTGCCGCTCACGCCGCCGAAGTCAAAGACCCAGCCGATCCCGCGTCGCATACCAAATCATGGCCAGCACTAGCAGCGGGCTGCGCAGAGAGGCGCCACCCGGAAATGCCTGCGTCGGGATCGCGGCCATCGTGTCGAACCCAGCAGCATCGCCCTCGATCGCCTTGGCCATCAGATAGCCCGCATGGGTCGCGGTGCCGACCCCGTGGCCAGAATAGCCGGAAGCCGATAAGATGTTCGGCGCCAGCCGCGCGACATAGGGCAGGCGCTTCATCGTGATGCCCAAGGTGCCGCCCCAAGCATAGTCGATCTTTACATCCTTCAACTGCGGAAAGACCTGCGACATCGGTTTGCGCACCTTAGCGGCGATGTCCTGCGGGAACCGGTAGCCATAGCTTTCACCCCCCCCGAAAAGCAACCGCCCGTCGTGCGACAGCCGGAAGTAATTCACCACGAACCGGCTGTCAGCCACCGCCACGTCGCGGGGCAGCACATCGTTTACGCGGTCGCCCAAGGGTTCGGTGGCGGCAATGAAGTTGTTGATCGGCATGACCCGCGCCGCCACTTCACCATTCAAATTGCCCAGATAGCCATTGCAGGCCAGCACCACATGGTCGGCGGTGACGCTGCCGGTGGCGGTCTGCACCAGTGCCTTGCTGCCTTCGACGATGTTCTCGGCGGGACTTGTCTCATGAATGCGCACCCCCGCGGCGGCTGCGGCACGGGCCAGGCCAAGCGCATAGTTCAGCGGGTGTAGATGCGCCGCACCCATGTCGAGCACGCCGCCCTTGTAGTCGGGCGAGGGGCAAACCGATTGCAGCGCGGCGTGATCCAACACCTCAATCTCATCATAACCGTAGTGCTTTTGCAGATGCTCCGCATAGTCATGTAGATGCCGCACGTCAGAGGCGGTTGACCCGGTCCATGCCACGCCGGGTTTCAGGTGGCAGTCGATCTCATGCTTTTCGATCAGCGATTTGACCAGCGCCTTGGCCTCTTGCCCCATCTCCCAGAGCTTGGTGGCATGCGCGTGGCCCAGCATTTTCTCAAGACCGTCCTGCTCGACCCGCTGGCCTGACCCCAACTGCCCGCCGTTGCGGCCCGACGCACCAAAGCCCACGCGCTGCGCGTCCAAAAGCACCACGTCATAGCCCGCCTCGGCCAGATGCAGCGCAGCCGAAAGGCCGGTATAGCCCCCGCCAACGACACAGACATCGGCTTTGGTGTCGCCTTGAAGCGGCGGGTGGGCCGTGTGCTTCGTGGCGGTGGCGGCGTACCAGCTGGTGGGGTACTGGCCGGGCGTGTCGTTGGCGTATAGCAGGTTCATCGGGCCTCCGGGCGTTAGACGTTCATCAGCAGATGTTCACGTTCCCAAGGCGAGATGACCTGAAGGAACTCTTCGTATTCGGCCCGTTTCACGATGGAATAGACGCGGGCGAAATCAGGGCCCAAGACCTCGTGCAACTCTGTCGCCTCCTCAAACAGATCAAGCGCTTGGCCCAGAACTTGGGGGATGTCCCCTTCGCCGACATAGGCGTCGCCCTTGAATTCGGGCAGCGGGTCTTTCTGCTGGATCAATCCCAGATAGCCGCAGGCGAGGCTGGCGGCGATGCCGAGGTAGGGGTTGCAATCCATCCCCGCCAGACGGTTCTCAACCCGGCGCGATTTTGGCCCCGAGAGCGGCACGCGGATGCCAGTGGTCCGATTGTCGCGGCCCCACTCAAGGTTGATCGGCGCGGCATGATCTTTGACGTAGCGGCGATAGGAATTGACGTAGGGCGCGATCACGGCCAACGCCGAGGGCATGTGGTTTTGCAGCCCGGCAATGAAATGCTGAAAGGGCGCAGTCTCTTCCCCATCCGCATCGACAAAGATGTTTTCGCCGGTTTTCACGTCGAGCACCGAGTGGTGGATATGCATCGCGCTGCCCGGCTCATCGGCGATGGGTTTGGCCATGAAGGTGGCATAGCACTCGTGCCGCATCGCCGCTTCGCGGATCAGGCGTTTGAAGTAAAACACTTCGTCCGCCAGCCGCACCGGATCGCCGTGCTGCAGGTTGATCTCAAGCTGACCTGCGCCGCCCTCTTGGGTGATGCCGTCGATTTCAAAACCCTGCGCCTCGGCAAAGTCATAGATGTCGTCGATGACGGGGCCGAACTCATCCACGGCGGTCATCGAATAGGCCTGCCGCGCCGCAGCCGGGCGGCCCGAGCGGCCCATCATCGGCTGAATTTCCTTGGCCGGGTCGATGTTGCGGGCCACAAGGAAGAATTCCATCTCAGGGGCCACCACAGGCTCCCATCCCTTGTCGCGGTACAGTTGCACCACCCGTTTAAGCACATTGCGCGGCGAATAGGCCACCGGCTCATTGTTGCGGTCATAGGCGTCGTGGATGACCTGAAGCGTCCAGTCCCCGGTCCATGGGGCGGCGGTGGCCGTGTCCATATCCGGGCGCAGGATCATGTCTTTTTCAATGAATCCATCGTCGCCTGCCGCTTCGCCCCATTCACCGGTGATGGTCTGGTAAAAGATGCTGTCGGGCAGGTGAAAGTAATCCTGCCGCGCGAATTTCGACGCCGGGACAGCCTTGCCGCGGGCGATGCCGGGCAGGTCTGGGATGATACATTCCACTTCGTCCAGACGCCGGCCCTCAAGATAGGCGCGCGCCGCTTCGGGTAGTGCTTCTGTCCAATCCTCGGCCATCAGGCCCTCTCTTTCCTGTTGTCTTTGAAGAATGCGGCCATTTGGTCCGCGATTTTTTGGTTATCGATGGGGCCACCAAGCGCGGCGGTCGCCTGTTCAAGCTGGTGGTCCGGCACCACGCCTTTGCCACGGGTTTTGATCAAGCCGTCGATGAAATCATGACCGAACTCGGGGTGAGGCTGAACCGTCCAGATGCGGTTGTCATAGGCCAGCGCCGCATAGGGGCAGAAATCAGATGAGGCGACGACCTTGGCACCTTCGGGCAGTTCGACAACCTGATCCTGATGCCATGCGTTGAGCGCCAGCTTGTCTCCGTCCATGTCGTATTCAGTGCGGCCGATCGACCAGCCGCCGGTGAACTTTTCGACCTTGCCGCCAAGCGCTTGGGCGATGACCTGATGGCCAAAACAGACGCCAATCATCGGGCGGCCATCGGCATAGGTTTCGCGGATGAAGTCTTCCAGCGGCGGGATCCAGTCGTGATCCTCGTAAGCGCCGTGTTTGGACCCGGTGATGAGCCAGCCATCGGCTTCATCCACCCCTTCGGGCAAGATCCCATCGACGACCGACCAGATTTGAAAGTCAAAGTCATGACCGTCCAGCAGCTTGGTGAACATTTCGCCATAATCCCCAAGCTCTTTGCGGAAGTCGTCGGGAGAATGGCCGGTTTGAAGAATGCCGATTTTCATGTGTCACCTGTTACACAGTGTCGAGATAGATCTCGACCTGTTCCTCTGGGGTCAATTCTTGCATGTAATGCAATTCTTGGCGTTTCGTCAGCACGAAGTTGCGGACCATCTCGGGGGCAAAGATCCGTGCGACATGGGGGCAGCTTTCAAACAAGTCGATAGCGGTTTTCCAATCGCTGGGCATGCGCGGCAGATCGGCGGCATAGGCGTTGCCGGTGATCGGGGCGGGCGGTTCTGCCGCGTCTTCGATCCCGTTAAGCGCCGCGCCCAGAACGGCGGCCAGCATCAGATAGGGGTTCACGTCGCCGCCAGAGACCCGATGTTCGATCCGCCGCGCCTTGTGGCTGCCCGAAGGGATGCGGATCGCGGCGGTGCGGTTTTCATAGGCCCAGCATACCCCGGTGGGCGCATGGGATTCCGGCACCATCCGGTCAAAGCTGTTGGCGTGCGGACAGAACACCAGCGCCGAGCCCCGCATCGCGTTCATGCAGCCCGCCACGGCGTGGCGCAGCGTGGCGGTCCCCTTGGGCCCGCCATCGTCAAAGATGTTGTCGCCATTTTCATCCAGCACCGAGAAATGCGTGTGCAGGCCGGAGCCGGAGTAATCCTCGTAAGGTTTCGCCATGAAGCTTGCGGCAAAGCCGTGCCGCCGCGCCAGCCCTTTGACCAGCATCTTGAACAGCCATGCGTCGTCGGCGGCGCGCAGCGCATCGTCGCAATGCATCAGGTTGATCTCGAACTGGCCCAGACCCGCCTCGGAAATGGCGGTGTCGGCGGGGATGTCCATCTCTTCGCAGGCGTCATAGAGATCGGTGAAGAACAGATCGAACTGATCAAGCGCGCGGATTGACATGGTTTCAGCCGCCTTGCGCCGTTTGCCCGAGCGGGGCGAGATCGGCACCTGAAGGTTGCGGCCCGAATCGTCGATCAGGAAGAATTCCAACTCCACCGCGCAGACGGGTGTCAGCCCGCGCGCCTTGTAACGGTCCAGTACCGCGCGCAGCGCATGGCGCGGATCGCCGGGGTAGGGGCGGCCATCTTCGCGGAACATCCAGATCGGCAGAAGGGCCGAGGGCGCATCGAGCCATGGCATCGGCATGAAGCCCCGCTCGGTCGGTTTCAGCACGCCATCCGCATCGCCGCTTTCAAACACCAGCGGGCTGTCGTCGATATCCTCGCCCCAGATGTCGAGGTTCAGCACCGAGACCGGAAAACGCGTGCCTTCGGTGGTTACTTTATCCGCAAACCGCGACGGGATTCGCTTGCCGCGTGCTTGGCCATTCAGGTCAGCGGCGGCCACACGGATGGTGCGGACTTGGGGGTTTTTACGAAGCCAGTTGTTCATACGTCACCTGCAAGGGCGGTGGGCATGTCACAGAGCGGTTTGCCCGAGGGCAAAAGCAGTCGGCGCCCACGCGCCGCGTAATTTGATCAAATAATGGATACTACCGGATCAAATTAGGACGCAAGCGAATTTTACGGCGTTGGGCCTGTGGTAGGTGCCGGTTGAGGCGGGAATTGATCAAACCGAAGACGCCAATGATGCAGAGCGTCAGCAAGATGAAATAACCGGCAAGAATGGGATAGGGGATGAAGGGATTGAAGGTTTTGTCGGCAAAATAGCTGGCGTAATAGAGCGCATCACCGCGCTGTTGCCATGCCGGGAAACCGCTGAAAAACACCAGTGTCGTGGCGTGAAACAGGAAAATTGCCTCATTCGTATAGGCGGGCCAAGCGAGCCGCAGCGAGGTGGGCCAGATCACCCGGCGAAAGCGCGACCAACCGGACAGACCATAGGCATCTGCGGCCTCCACGTCGCCCTTGGGGATGGATTGCAGCGCACCGTAAAAAATTTCGCCCGAATATGCGGCAGTGTTGAGAAAGAGCACGATCAGCGCCCCAAGCCATGCCGCGGTGAAGGGGGCGAAGAAAGCGTATTCGGACTTCAGCGACAGAAACAGGAAGTAACCAAAGAAGAACTGGATAAAGAGCGGCGAGCCACGGAAGATGAAGATGAACCATTCCGCCGGTTTGCGAAACCACGGGTTCGGACTGGCCTTGCCGACGCCAAGCGCTGTGGCAAAGAAGAAGCCAGTCAGCAGGGCGATAACGCCAAAGTAGATGTTCCAGAGCATGCCGGAGCCGATCAGCGTGAACTGTTCGCAGAGCGTGAAACCTTCGCGCGGCAGCAGTCGCTCGCCATAGCCAAGGGACCGCAGACCGTAGTCCTGAATCGTTTGCAGACAGCTCATGCGCCGGCCCTCCGCTGGGCTTCACCGCCGGTGGTGGCTTGGCCGCGTGTCAGTCGTTTCATCAGGCGGTCCAGCGAAATCTCAGAAATCCGGGTAAAAAGCAGGTAGAACACCAGCAGTCCGAGGAAGTACCACATGCGCCAGTCGGGGTGCGGATAGTCGGTAAAGCGCGGCGTCTTGGTGCCTCCCAACTCACGCGCCCAATAGACGATATCTTCGACACCCAAGAGGAACAGCAGCGGCGTGGCCTTGATCAGCACCATCCAAAGGTTGCTAAGGCCGGGCAGGGCATAGACCCACATCTGCGGCACCAGCACCCGCCAGAAGGTCTGGCGGTGGTTCATGCCGTAAGCCTCGGCGGTTTCAAGCTGCGCCCGGGGCACGGCGCGCATGGCACCGAACAGGACGTTGGCCGCAAAAGCGCCGAAGACGATGGCAAAGGTAAAGACCGCAAGGCCGAAACCATAGGTCTCATGCACCCATTGCGCGGCATTGCCCAAAGGCATCTTGGCGGCCTGACAGACCACGAAATCACTGCCTTGGCGGACCGGCATGTCCCAATCGGAACAGAGCGCCTTGTGACGCAGGTATTCGATGCCCTGATCCAAGGCGATGACGAAAAACAGAAAGAAGGCGATATCCGGCACACCGCGCACCAGCGCGATATAACCTTTGCCGACCCAACTGAGCGGCGCAAACCGCGCGCGCGCCATCATGGCTCCGCCAAAGCCGAAGGCCAGCGCCACAGGCGCGGTCACGGCAAGCAGCATCAAGACCTTAAGGAAGGACATGTAAAACGACATATGAACGCCGGTTGTCAGGTAACAGGCGGTCCAGAACCAGTCGTTCAGGATCGATGGGTCAGAGCAGAAAGAAAACATGGGCCCCCATGGGCTGGTCCGCGCGAGGGTGCCGCGCGAGGGCTGATCCGCGCGAGGGTGCCGCGCAGGGAAGGTCAGGCGCGCCGCGAAGGGCGCGCCTGAGGTTGGATCACTCGTAGGTGTTGGTGTCGTCGCCGAACCACTTTTTGAGCATTTCGTTCAGCGAGCCGTCTTCTTTCATCTCAGTGATGACGGCGTCGAATGTGTCACGCAGTTCGGTGTCGGACTGGCGCAGACCCATGCCGATGCCGTCGCCAAGCGGGACATCGTCGCCCACGAACATCAACTCACCGCCGGATTCCTCGACGATCGGAACGAGGTAATCTTTGTCAGCGAATACCGCGTCGGCTTCGCCGTTGCGCACGGCCGCGACGGTTTCTTCGGGGGTCGCGAATTCGATCAGCGTGGCACCGCTTTCGGCAACGTGACCGGCTTGGATGGTCGCTGTCTGACCTGCAACAACACCGCCTTCGATGTCCGCATCCTCAGAGGCCGCAACATAAGCGGAAGCGGTCGGCGGATAGTAGTTCTGCGTGAAGGAGATGACTTCCTTCCGCTCGTCGGTGATGCTCATCCCGGCCATGATGTTGTCGTAGTTGCCCGACACGAGGTTGGGGATGATGCTGTCCCAGTCGTTTTTCACCCATTCGCAGGTCAACTCGGCGCGTTTGCAAAGCTCGTCGCCCAGCTCGCGCTCGAAACCGTCGACTTCGCCGGCGTCGTTGATGAAGTTGTAGGGGGGGTAGGCGCCTTCGGTGCCCATGCGGATGGTTTTGCCATGGGCTTCGGCCATCGCGAAACCAGCAGTCATGCTGAGCGCGGCGCTTGCCAGTAGGATCTTTTTCATTTGGTAACTCCCTTTGGTTTTTGTTTACGCAGGCTGGGTTGCCGAAAGGAACCCACGCAGACGTTCCGATTTGGGCGCGCCGAAGACTTCTTCGGGCGTCCCTTGTTCTTCGATCAGACCTTTGTGCAAAAAGACGACATGATCGCTGACGTCAGCCGCCAGTTTCATGTCGTGGGTCACGATCACCATCGTGCGCCCCTCTGCGGCCAGATCCTTGATAACTTTGACGACTTCCTGCTCCAGCTCGGGGTCGAGCGCGCTGGTCGGCTCATCAAACAGCAGCGCCTCGGGCTCCATGCAGAGTGCACGGGCGATGGCGGCGCGCTGTTGCTGGCCGCCGGACAGTTGGGCGGGGTAGACATCGCATTTGTCACCGATCCCGACCTTTTCGAGATAGCCGCGCGCGGCGCGCTCTACCTCTGCCCGGTCGCGGCCCAGCACGGTCAGCGGCGCTTCCATGACGTTTTGCAGGATCGACATATGCGCCCAGAGGTTGAACTGCTGGAACACCATCGACAGGTTGGTACGAATGCGCAGCACCTGTTTGGCGTCCGCCGGGCAGCGCTGGTGGCCGTTGCCTTTCCAGCGCACCGGTTCGCCTTTGAAAATCACTTCGCCCTGTTGGCTGTCTTCCAACAGGTTGCAGCAGCGCAAAAGGGTGGATTTTCCAGAACCCGATGAGCCGATCAGCGAGATCACATGGCCACGCGGGGCGGTCAGATCGACCCCTTTGAGAACCTCCAGTGAGCCATACGCTTTGTGAAGGTTCTTGATCTGGATAACCGGGGTATCTGTCGTCACGGAAACTGTCGCCAATCTGTCATTTCAGTGCGCTATAAAGCGACGAATCGACGGAAATTGCAACGCAGAGTTTGGCCCGCGTTGCACCGCAGCACCGGTGCTGACGCTAGGTCAGCTTTCCTTGGCGACACGCTGGCGCGCCATGGCGCTGTCGGTATCGGTGACGCCCAATAGGTTCGACACCAACCGCAGCAGCGCGTCTTCTTCGTCAGAGCGGCTGCCATCGGCCAAAACCACCTGCCAAAGCGCCTCGATCACCTCTAGCCGACGCTCATAGGGCACCGCGTCTTTGATCGCGCGGGTAAAGCGCACGGTGTCGGGGGCTTGCGCCTCAAGCGCCTCGGCTTCTTCGCGCAGGGCGGTGGCGTCGGCCTCATTCAGCCCGTAGCGTTCAGCCGCGATCCGGTCGATCAAGCGCCGTTCGCTCATCGCGTAGTCATTGTCGGACCGGGCGATGCGGACCAAAAGCGCGGTCAGCGCGAGGCGGGCATCGTTGTCGGCCAATGGGTCGGGTTCGGGCTGGGTCAGCCGTTTGAGAAAGTCACCAAACATAAGTGCGTTATCATCCTGCTGCGGAAAGAAGCCGGTAAGCCTCTTCCCGGTGTGAAAGGGATTGTCAGAGTGTATTCAAGGCATTGGCGCGGGCTGCGGCCATATCTTCATCTGATAGGCCAAGCGCGGTTTCGATGGCGACAAGCTGGATTTCCTCGTCATCATTGCGCGCCCCGTCCGAGAGGGCCACCTGCCACATCGCCTCGCCCAGTGCTTTGCGGTCGGCATAGTCGACCTCTTCGCGCAGGATGCGGGTGAACTCAGGCGTGCCGGGGGCGTCACGCTCCAGCGCCTCGCACGTGGCGCGCAGCTTGGCGGCCTCAATCGGTTTCAATCCAAAGGTCCGCGCCAGAATCTGGTCGATCTGGCCAATTTCAGAGGCGCGGTAGTTACGATCCGCAAAGGCCACACGCACCAAAAGCGCGCCCAGTGCCAGTTGGGCATTGGGCTGCGGCAAAGGTTTCGGCTGTGCCTTACGGCGGGGGAACAGTCGGTTCAGCATGGGGCTCACTTATCGCAGGAAACAGGGTCGCCATAGAGGAAACTGCGCGTGGGGCGCGCTGGTTCCTGCAATGGTCCGCATGGATTTAGCTGTCATAGCCTTCTACGATCACCAAAGACCCATCGGCCACGTTCAGGCGGATGTCTTTCGCGCGCTGGTAGCCGGGGCTTTCGTAGCAGGCGACCGCGTCGGCATAGCTGTCGAATTCCAAGACAACAGTGCGCGCGCGCATCTGGCCTTCGCGGACTTGTTGGGTGCCGCCGCGCACGAGGAAACGCGCGCCGTAATCCGCGAATGGTTTGGCATTGGCGGCGCGGTATTTATCATAAATCGCGGTGTCGTGGATATCCATGGTGGCGATCCAATAGCCCTTTGGCATCTGTTATCTCTCCTGTTGGGTCAAAGTGGCGAAACGGGCAGTGAGGTTCTGCGCCTCAGTTTCCAGCCCGTAGGGGGGATTGATCACGAACATGCCCGAGCCGACCATGCCATGACCGGGGCGCGCTGGCGGGAAGCGCACTTCGTGGCGCAGCGCTTCGGGGTGGTTGGCGGTGAGCGTGTCGAGCATGGGTACATGCGCGCGGTTGGTCAGGATCGGATACCACAGGGCGATGATCCCGACGTTCCACGCGCGGTTAAGCTTGGCGATCTGGCGCGGGATGGTCTCGTAATCTGTCTTGATCTCATAGGAGGGATCAATCAGCAGCATCCCCCGGCGCGGCGTGGGCGGGGTGAGGGCAAAGGCCATCTCGAACCCATCGCTGAGGTGGCATTTCACCGGATAGGGCGACATCGCCAGATCAAGGGCGCTGTGCTCTTGCGGGTGCAACTCGGCCAGATGGATGCGGTCATCGGGACGCAGCAGTTTCGCAGCCAGCAGAGGTGAGCCGGGGTAGGCGCGGGGGCCGTGGGTCTCGCGCAACTCTTGCAAGACTTGGGAATAGGGGTGATCGGGGGCGAACCAACCGGCCACCTTGTCGATGCCCTGCCGCGCTTCGCCGGTCTTTTCCGCCGTCGCGTCCGACAGGTCATAGAGCGCCCGGCCTGCGTGGGTTTCCAGATAGGTGAGCGGTTTGTCCTTGCGGGTGAGATACGACAGCATCCACGCCAAAAGCGCGTGTTTCTGCACGTCTGCTAGGTTTCCGGCGTGGTAGATGTGTTGATAGCTCAGCATGGTCTAGCTGTAGCGGAGTGGTTGGCGGGTGCAACGCGAAAGAGCGGAGAGTGCCATTGCCTACCCGTCGCACCGCAGGTGCGGCGAATGAATGATGGCACGCCTGCGGCGTGGCGGGCGGGCAGGCGATGGCCCGGCGCCTGCGGCTTGATTCCGGGCCTTGTGATGGCTGCCAGACAGAAAAAGGCCCGGCGTTTAACGCTCGGGCCTTCGATCTTATACCAACCGCGACACATCCTTCGCGGCACGCACGAAATCCTTGAACAAGGGATGTGGATCAAACGGCTTTGACTTCAGCTCAGGATGGAATTGAACGCCGATGAACCACGGGTGATCCGACCATTCCACGATCTCTGGCAGTTTGCCATCCGGCGACATGCCCGAGAATTTCAGTCCAGCCTTCTCAAGCTGATCCTTATAGGCGATGTCGACCTCATAACGGTGACGGTGACGTTCATCGATTGTGGTGGTGCCATAGGCTTCGGCCACGCGCGAGCCTTCGGCCAGCGTCGCGTCATAGGCACCCAGACGCATGGTGCCGCCTTTGTCGTCATCGACCTTCCGCGCCACCTTGTGGTTGCCCTGCACCCATTCTTTCAGGTGATAAACCACCGGCTCGAAACGCTTTTTGCCTGCCTCATGGTCAAACTCTTCTGACCCCGCAGATTTCAGTCCGGCCACGTTTCGCGCGGCTTCGATCACCGCCATCTGCATGCCAAGGCAGATACCGAGGTAGGGGACCTTATGCTCACGGGCATATTGCGCGGCCTTGATCTTGCCTTCGGTGCCGCGCTCGCCAAAGCCGCCGGGGACGAGGATCGCGTGGAAACCTTCAAGATGCGGCGCGGGGTCTTCGCTGTCGAAAATCTCGGCGTCGACCCATTCCACGTTAACCTTGACCCGGTTGGCCATGCCACCATGGGTCAGTGCCTCGGCGATGGATTTATAGGCGTCTTCAAGCTGGGTGTATTTGCCGACGATGGCGACTTTGACTTCGCCTTCGGGGTTGTAGATGCGGTCGGCCACGTCTTCCCAACGGCGCAGGTTCGGCTTGGGGGCAGGGGTGATCTGGAAGGCATCCAGAACCGCCTGATCCAGCCCCTCGCGGTGGTAGGCCAAGGGCGCTTCGTAGATCGATTTAAGGTCTTGCGCGGCGATCACCGAATCCGGGCGTACATTGCAGAAGAGCGCCAGCTTCTCGCGTTCTTTCGCGGGGATCGGCCCCTCAGAGCGGCAGACCAGAATGTCAGGCGCGATGCCGATGGAGCGCAGCTCTTTGACCGAGTGCTGCGTCGGCTTGGTCTTCAATTCGCCGCTGGCTTTGACGTAGGGCAGCAGCGTGAGGTGCATGAAAATACACTGCCCGCGCGGCTTGTCTTGGCTGAACTGGCGGATCGCTTCAAAGAAGGGCAGACCTTCGATATCGCCCACGGTGCCGCCGATTTCGCAGAGCATGAAATCGACCTCATCATCGCCGATATCGATGAAGTCTTTGATTTCATTGGTGACGTGGGGGATAACCTGAATGGTCTTTCCCAGATAGTCGCCGCGGCGTTCTTTCTCCAGCACGGTGGAATAGACCCGGCCCGAACTGATGCTGTCGGTTTTCCGTGCGGCCACGCCCGTGAAACGCTCATAGTGCCCAAGGTCGAGGTCGGTCTCTGCGCCATCATCGGTGACGAAGACTTCGCCATGCTCAAATGGCGACATCGTGCCGGGGTCGACGTTCAGGTAGGGGTCCAGCTTGCGCAGACGAACCGAAAAACCGCGTGCCTGAAGCAAGGCGCCCAAGGCCGCCGAGGCCAGACCCTTGCCCAGCGACGAGACCACACCGCCTGTGATGAAGATATAGCGTGCCATGTGATCGGAGACCCCCGTGAAATCAAAGTTTGTTGCAGGCAAAAACCAGCCAAACGCGCTGCGGAAAACCGCAGCACCACGGGATTTAAGCCTTACAGGATTCGTGCGTGTGAGGCAAGGCCTGCCGCAACATGCAGTTGCGGAACAAGGCCGTGCCTCAAGGTTTTGTGTTCGTTAGCTTAATCGGCCGCAGGGACCAGCGGTGAGTTGCCATCCGCGGAAGGCGGCAGCAGAGCGTCGCCCGCAGGCAGAGCAGGGCTGCCATCTTGGTTCTGGGCGGGCGGTGTCGCGCTCAGCCGGTCGATGACCGACGAGCCTGCGGATTTTTCCGCCGCGATGATGGTCAGCGTGATCGAGGTGGCGATGAAACCAGCGGCAAGGATCCATGTCACCTTGCCCAGTGCCGTCGCGGCAGAGCGGCCCGAAACGGCACCGCCGCCGCCACCACCCATGCCAAGGCCACCGCCCTCAGACCGTTGCAGCAGTACCACGGCGATCAGGCCGAGGGCCAGAATCAGGTGAATGATCAGAACGACATTTTCCATGGGTACGACAGCTTTCGGTTTTGGTTGGCGGGTATCTATTCGTCTTTGCCCATGGGGGCAAGGGTGGATTGCCGCCGAGCAGCGATCGGACCGGGGTGAAAAGCGGGGAGGGGGCGCCAGTCGGACGCGCGGCACGAGCAAAGACCGCCGCATGGGGGCGACGGTCTTTTGAAGCAGTACTCAACCACAATATGTAAGAGGGTTATCCTGGAATTAAGGTGGTGCAGACTCGCTTCGTAGGAATACTATAGCATGAAATGCGGGTAAATTCGCCCATTTTCTTTGCAGAGAAATGAAGGAATTGGCTCTGATCGGCGATGGACAGCCGATCCCCTCTGGGGCAGTCTGCCGCCATGCCTCATGATCATCCAGACCACGACCACTCCCATGCCCTGCTGCCGACCGAGCCTGCGCTCAGGGTCAAGGCGCTGGAAACGCTGTTGACGGCCAAGGGGCTGATTGACCCCGCCGCATTGGATGAGATCATCGACACCTATGAGAACCGCATCGGCCCGCGCAACGGGGCTGAGGTCGTCGCCCGCGCGTGGAGCGATCCTGATTTCCGCGCGGCGCTGCTCAAGGATGCGACCGCCGTGGTGGCCGAGATGGGGTTCTTCGGGCGGCAGGGCGAGCATATGGTCGCGGTCGAGAATACGGATGAGGTGCATAATATCGTCGTCTGCACGCTGTGCTCCTGCTACCCATGGCCGCTTCTGGGCATTCCGCCGGGTTGGTATAAATCCGACGCCTACCGCGCCCGCGTGGTGCGCGAACCGCGCAAGGTGCTGGCTGAATTCGGCGTCGAACTGCCCGCAGACACCGCCGTACGGGTCTGGGATTCAACAGCCGAGGTGCGCTATCTGGTGATCCCGCAGCGCCCGGCGGGAAGCGAGGGCTTGGATGTCGCGGCGCTGGCCGACCTTGTCACCCGCGACAGTATGATCGGCACCGGATTGGCCAAAGCGCCATGACCCGCGTGCATGATATGGGCGGGCGTTTCGGCGATGGCCCGGTCACGCCCGAGGCCGAAGACGTGATCTTTCACGCCGAGTGGCACCGCCGCGCGCTGGCGCTGACCTTGGCCACCGGCACCTTAGGCAAATGGAACATCGACGTGTCGCGCCATGCCCGCGAATGTCTCGCCCCCACTGATTACATGCGGTTTAGCTATTACGAAAAGTGGCTCGCCGGGGTGGCTGATATGTTGGTCGCCCGCGGGGTGGTCAGCCGTGAGGAACTGGCGGGCAGGGCCGATCCCGCGCCCAGCCCGCTGGCGGAAAAAGCGCTAAAGGCGCCGCAGGTGGCTGGGGTGCTGGCCCGTGGCGGCCCGGCGGATCGCCCCTCTGACATCGCGGCGATCTTTGCGCCCGGCGATGCGGTCGTCACCCGCAAGCAGCCTGAAAACACAATTGTTCCGGGCGGCCACACCCGGCTGCCCGCCTATGCCGCGGGCGCGAAGGGCCGGGTGCTGCGGCTGCATGGCACGCATGTCTTGCCCGACAGCAACGCCCATGATCTGGGCGAAGCCCCTGAGCCGCTTTATGCCGTAGCCTTTCCGGCCTCTGAGCTTTGGGCGCATCCCGAACACCCCCGCGATGAGGTCGTGCTCGACCTGTGGCAAAGCTATCTGGAGGCCCCATGAGCGCCCCGGAACCCGTCTTTGAGGCGCCATGGCACGCGCATCTCTTCGCGCTGACGGTGCATCTGAACGAGAGCGGTCTTTTCGATTGGCCCTTTTGGGCCGACCGCTTTGGCGCGACTTTGGCACGGCATGGGCTGAGGCGAGAGTTGAACGGCGGAGAGGACTACTTCAACGCTTGGCTGGAAACCCTCGAAACCCTGCTGATCGACGCAGGCCATGCCCGCCCCGGTGATCTGCGCAGCCTGCGCGACGGGTGGGAGGCCGCCTATCTCAGCACGCCACACGGCGCGCCGGTGCATCTGAAGGCGGGGCCGAGCGTCTAAATCCCCTCCCGCGTTTTTTCGAGTTTCACACGCCTGCCACTGTCGCTATACGGGCGCGGGACATCGCAAAGGAATATATCATGGCCAATGTCGTCGTTGTCGGCGCCCAATGGGGTGACGAGGGAAAAGGCAAGATCGTTGACTGGCTCAGCGAACGCGCCGATGTGATCGCACGCTTTCAAGGCGGGCATAACGCGGGCCACACTCTGGTCATCGACGGCAAGGTCTACAAGCTGCACGCGCTGCCTTCGGGCGTGGTGCGCGGTGGCAAGCTGTCTGTCATCGGCAACGGCGTGGTGCTGGACCCGTGGCACCTGCTGAAAGAGATCGAAACGATCGAAGGGCAGGGTGTTGAGATCAACCCCGAGAACCTGATGATCGCGGAAAACACGCCGCTGATCCTGCCGTTCCACGGCGAACTTGACCGCGCCCGCGAAGAAGCGGCCAGCAAGGGCACCAAGATCGGCACCACTGGCCGCGGCATCGGGCCGTGCTACGAGGACAAAGTGGGCCGCCGCGCCATCCGCGTGGCCGATCTGGCTGATCCTGCCACGCTGGAGGCCCGCGTCGACCGGGCGCTGCAGCACCACGATCCGCTGCGCAAGGGCTTGGGCGTTGAAGCCATCGACCGCGACGCGCTGATTGCACAACTGCAAGAAATCGCTCCGAAAATTCTGCCTTTCGCCGCACCCGTTTGGAAAGTGCTGGCCGAAAAGCGCAAAGCGGGCAAGCGTATCCTCTTCGAAGGGGCGCAGGGCGCGCTGCTCGACATCGACTTTGGCACCTATCCCTTTGTCACGTCGTCGAACGTGATCGCGGGGCAGGCGGCGACCGGCGTGGGCCTTGGCCCCACCGCCATCGACTATGTGCTGGGCATCGTCAAAGCCTATACCACCCGCGTCGGCGAAGGCCCGTTCCCGACAGAGTTGGAAGACGCAGACGGCCAACGTTTGGGTGAGCGGGGCCATGAGTTCGGCACCACCACCGGGCGCAAGCGCCGCTGCGGCTGGTTCGACGCGGCCCTGCTGCGCCAGACCTGCGCCACCTCGGGCATCACCGGCATCTGCCTGACCAAGCTTGACGTGCTTGATGGGTTCGAGACGCTGAAGGTCTGCGTCGGCTACGATCTGGACGGTGAGCGGCTCGACTATCTGCCGACCGCCGCCGAACAGCAGGCCCGTTGCGTGCCGATCTACGAAGAACTGCCGGGCTGGTCCGAATCGACCGAAGGCGCGCGTAGTTGGGCCGATCTGCCCGCCAATGCGATCAAATATGTGCGCCGGGTCGAAGAGTTGATCCAATGCCCGGTCGCACTCGTCTCCACCTCGCCAGAGCGGGAGGACACCATTCTGGTGACCGACCCTTTCGCGGACTGATCTGATGGCGCTGAGCTACAAAGCACGTCGCCGTTGGGCGCTGGTGATCCTGCTGATCGGGCTGCCAAGCTATATCATGGTGGCGGTCTGGACGGTGGCCCAATTCGACCGCCCGCCGGTGCTGCTTGAGCTTGGCATTTATGTTGCCCTTGGGATCGTCTGGGCACTGCCGTTCAAATTTGTCTTTAAAGGCATCGGACAGGCGGACCCGGACTCGGACGACGACCAGTAACACGCAATAAAAAAGCGCCCCGCGGGGCGCTTTTTCGTATCTGCACTTTGGTCGGGGGTTTAACCCACGGCGCGGTGATCAGGGCGGTAGCCAATCTCATCAGAGACGGTGAACCGCCCGCCTTTGATCTTCTCGATCTTGCCTGCGCGCAGCAGTTGACCGAAGGAGCGCAGCCCGTCTTCGCGGGTGAAGTCCGGCAGCCCGATCGAGCGGACCTTGCCCATCAACTGCGGGCGCGAGAATTGGTCGCGCCCCTCGACAAAGGACATGTAAGACGCTGCCGCTTCAAGAAGTTCGGGCAGTTTGGTGGCGCCCATGTCAGCGGCGAAATCGGCAAAGCTTTCGGCATCGGGGTTGGTTTTGACCGGCTCGACCACGGCCGCCACACGGCGCGGACGCACGGGGCCCGCGCTGCGCAGCTTGTCGACGTCGATGCGCTGCTCGGCTACCAGTTTCAGCGGAGCAGAACGGGCGTCGGCCTTTGGCCGCTCGGTCCGGGCCGAACGGCTCACGGGGCGGCGCGGACGGACCACATCGGCCAAGTCTTCGCGGTAGGCGTCATCCGAGGTCGCGGTGGTGGCGCGGCCACCCATCGCCTCATCGGCTTTCTTCGCGGCGACGGCGGCGCGAAGATGGGCAAAGGCATCGCGGCGCGTGGTGCTTTCGGCCTCGTCCATCTTGCTGTCGGTTTCCGCCATCAGACGCGACATGTCGGGGCCGGTCTCATCGTCGATGGTGGGCAGGCTGTGACGGGCCGCTTGCGCAGGCTCGGCTTGCTCTTCGATCTGTTCCGCTGCGGCTTCAACCTCTGCTGGTTCTGGCTCTGCGGCTTTAACCTCTTCGGGCTCTTCGCCTGCGGGTTCGTCTTCAACAGGCGCGGCTTCCGGCTCGGTCATCTCGACCGCGGGGGCGGGCGTTTCCTCGGCCCCTGCCGGGGTGGACGCGCCAAGTTCGGCCTCCAGCGCGGCCAATTCGCGGGCCAGCTCGTCTTCGTCCTCGGGCGACAGTGAAGAGTTGCGCGCTTCCTCGGCTTGCGCGGCGGGTGCATCTTGCGGTGCCGGGTCAGAGACTTCTTCCAGATCGCCCCGGGCCACGGCGGCTTCGAGATCTGCGCGTTTGACCTTGATCACGCGCCCTTTGCGGGGCAGGTCGGCGGCGTCGATCTCCGGTGCGGCTTCGGCTTTAGGTTCCTCTTCGTCCTCTGCGTCGAACAGGCTCTCATCCGTCTCGGCGACTTCTGCTTCGTCTTCTTCTTCGGCCTCAAGACGGTTGAGGATGTCATCGAGATCGTCGTCGTCCTCTTCCGCTTCGTCTTGCGCCATCTCTGTGGCTTCATCGGCGTCCAGCGCATCTTCGATGTCGCGACGTGCGGCGTCGATGGCGGCTTGGCTCTCTTCGGATTCGACCTGCGTTTCGGCGGTGGCACGGGCCACTTGGGGCGCGGCTGCTTCTTCCTCGTCGTAGCTTGCGGCCTCATCCTCGTCCTGCTGGGCGACCACGGCGCGGATGCGCTGCAATTTGGCGGCGATGCTGTCGGCGGGGGCGGCGCTTGCGGCGGGGATCTCTTCGACGCTGGCGGCCTGCGCTTCATCCTCGTAGTGGGACTGCGGCTGCGGGCTGGCGGCAAAGAACGCCTCGGCGTCGCTGGTGTCTTCTTCCTCTGCTTCGGCTGCCGGTGCAGACTCGGCGGCAGGGGCGGGCTCCGCCTTTTCGACGGCTTCAGCGATCTGAGGTTCGGCTGCTGCTGTGGCTTCCACGGCGGCGGTGTCGGCGATCTCAGCCTTAAGGGGGGCTGGCGTTTCTTCTTGCACAGGCGCAGGCTCTGCCGCGGCGGGTGCTTGCGGCGCTGTGGTTTCGGCCTGAGCCGGAGCGGCTGCGGCGGGGGCTGCTGCTGCCGGGGGCGCTTGGGCCGGAGCCTCGGCGCTTTGGTTCTCCAGCGCACTCAGCACGATCTTGCCTTCCTGCTCACGGGCTTGCACCCGGCGGGAGACTTCGCGCTGCGCGATCCGGGTGAGCATCTCAGCATCCGGTTGTGGTGGCTCGGCACCGAAGTAACGGTCATCCGAGGCCAGATCGCGGAAATACTCGGCAATGGCCTTCATGGTGCCGAAGGAATCGTCGAAGCCTTCCAGCGTGCACGAAAAAGTGCCATAGGAGACCGTCAAGATTTTGTTGCTGTTCATCATCGGATGCTCGTCCTCTGCGGTGTTGCAGGTATCGTTTACCACGATGTCCAAGACCAAAGCGGCTCGAATCTGTGCCATTCAACGTATGATTTCAAGGCAAGATTAAGGCAGATTTCCAAAAGGGGCACTAATTGACCACTTCAGACCATATCGTGCGGGACCACAAACCAGTCACGCTGCTCGGCGGCGGAGAGGTCTTTGGAGGAGACATCGGCGCGGCACTGGCGCTGGCACCCACCTGCGTTGCGGCCGACAGTGGCGCCGCGCTGGCTCTGGCGGCAGGGGTGGAATTGGCGGCGGTCATCGGCGATTTCGATTCCGCCCCGGCAGAGGTGTTGGCACGGATCCCATCAGAGCGGTGTCACCGGGTCGCCGAGCAAGAGAGCACGGATTTCGACAAGGCGCTGACGCGGATCGACGCGCCGCTGGTGCTGGGGGTTGGTTTTACCGGGGCGCGGCTGGACCATCAGCTTGCGGCCTTTAATACGCTCGCCACCTATCCGGATCGGCCCTGCATCTTGTTGGGCGCGCATGAGATCGTGCTGCTCGCGCCGCCGCGCATCACCCTACCGACGGAGGCGGGGGATGTGGTCTCTCTCATGCCATTGGCGCCGGTGACGGGGCGCAGCCGTGGATTGGAATGGCCGATTGACGGGTTGGATTTTGCGCCCGGTGGCCGGGTTGGCACGTCGAACCGCGCCCTAGGGCCCGTCGCGCTTGAGATGGACGGCCCCGATATGTTGCTGATCCTACCGCGTCGCCTTATGGCGCCACTGGCGGCGCAACTGCTGCGGCCAGATCACGCGCAGTGGCCCGCTCGCGCATGATCACGTAGAGACCCGCGCTGACGCTGATCAGAATGCCCAAACCTGCGAGTGGGTTGGGCAGGTCGGAGAAGATGAGCAAACCAAGCAGCGTGGCGAAGGGGATTTCAAGGTATTGCATCGGCGCCAATGTGGCCGATGGGGCAAAGCGCAAGGACCATGTCATCAGCAGATGCGCGATCGTACCGAGAACCCCGATGCCGAGCAGCAGGGTCCAGTCGAAGGCATCGGGTTGTATGATCTGCAAAGGCGCGAACTCCGTGATGGCGCCGAGCGCCAGCAACGGCAGGATCATCACGACAGCCATCACCCCGCTCACCGCTTGCAGGCTGATCGGGTCCGTCTCCTTGGCGATCTGACGGGTGACCAGCATGAAGAAAGAAAAGACGACCGCCACGACGATCGGCAGCAGCGCGGGCCAGCCGACGTTCACGAAACTCGGCTGCACGATGAGAAGCGTACCGAGAAACCCCACGATGCTCGCGCCCAAACGTCTTGGGCCGACCTCTTCCTTTAAGATGAGTTTGCCGAGCAGCAACATGAAAAATGGCATGACGAAAGCAATGGCAACGGCATCGGCGAGGGGCAGGTATTTCAACGCGGTGAACATGGCGGCAATGCCCGCCATATGCAGCAGGGTGCGCAGAAGGGTCAGCCGAAACACCCGCCCGCGCATGTGCCAGACGCGGCCAGAGTACCACACGATCGGGATCAGGATCAGCGCCTGAAGGGCGAAGCGGAGCAGCACCACCTGTCCCAAGGGGACCGAAGCGCCCAGTAGCTTGGCCACCGCATCGCCCACGGGCGCTACGATGCAGAAGCCCATCATGAGGGCGATTCCGATAAGGGGCCGATCCTGTTGCATTGCGTTACGCTAAGGAAGGTTTGTGTTGAATGCAATCTTTGGTTGAGGCTGGATGATTTGTATCGCGTCCTTTTCGCAGAGGCAGAGGCAGAGGCAGAGGCAGAGGCAGAGGCAGAGGCAGAGGTCGGATGCGGGTGGAAGGTTGGCAAAGGAACGGCATCGAAGGGGACGTTGATTGCGATTGCCTGCTTACGAAGACCCGGCGGTGGTCAGTGGACTATGCAATCCTAGTACTCCCAAAAGGACTTTCGTCTTGTCCTAAACGCAACCGGCGCCGCGAATGCGACTGACACTTGCCCGACAGAAGGGTGTCCGGCGCCTTTGGTCCTGGTTTCGTTCTGGGCCTCAGGTTCAAGCCGCGGGGCGGCTCAGGTTCACCCGGTTTCGACCGTGGGTTTTCGCAGCGTAGAGGGCCTGATCTGCCTGAGCCATCAACGCTTCCGAGGATAGCGGGCGGCCCTCTTCCTCCATCGGGCCGACGGAGAGACCGATGCTGATGGTCACATGTATCGGTAGGGGAGTGCCGGGAACGACGAAGCCGCGATTGCCGATATCGGCACAGATCGCCGCCGCCGTTTTTTCGGCATCCGCAAGGTTGGTCCCCGGCATGACGATAAGGAATTCCTCCCCGCCAATCCGCGCGACAAGGTCCATGCCGCGCAGATTGTTGCGCAGCCGTTCCGCCGTTTGCACCAGCACCGAATCCCCCGCGGCATGGCCATAGCGGTCGTTGATGCCTTTGAAATGATCCAAATCGGCGACCATCACTGAAAAAGGGCGGGCGGTTTCAAGGGCATGTTCCGCGATATGATCCAGATGGGGCAGGGCATAGCGGCGATTGTGCAGCCCCGTCAGAGGGTCGAAAACGGCAGCCTTCAGCCCTGTGCGTACCGTATCGCGAAGTTGGTCCGTCATCCGTTTGCGCCGCAAGATCGCATGAAGACGCAGGGCCATTTCCGCGGGGTTGAAACCTTCGGTCATCAGATCGTCCGCTCCCAGATCAAGGGCAGTGGCGGCAAGTGCTGCATCCGGGGCCAGTTGCACCACCAGCAGCCCGGTGTGGCGGGTCTGCGCATTGGCGCGCAGGGTCGAGATTAGGCGCAGAGCCGCCGTGGCAGGCACGGGATCTTGAGGCAGGACCAATACAAAAGCGTCTGGCGGCCCGTCTGCGGCGGCGGCGCGAATGGCCTCCTCCGGGTTGGCGAGGGTGAGGCGCGCGCGCAGTTGGGGGCGGAGGTGTTTGGCCCAATTCACGCTCATCGCGCTGTCGGAATGGATGATCACACAGTGGCTGCGGGCTGTGAATTCCGCCGTAAATTGAACCGCGGGTTCCGCCAACCCAAGCGCGCGTGACGTATCATCGCGCATTTCCCATTCGTCAGCCGCATTGCGGGCACGGATGAGGCTGCGCGCCCGGCCCAGCAATAGCGTGCAATCAAGCGGTTTGAGCAACACGTCGTTCGCCCCCGCTTCGAGCGCGGCGAACCTATCCACCGCCTGATCGGCGTTGCCGATGGCCAGCACCGGAAGCTGCGCGCTATCGCCGGAGGCTTTAAGCGCGCGGCATAGGTCCGCCGCCCCGCCACCCGGCAGGGTCAGGGCACAGATCACCAGATCCGGCGGGTTGTCCCGCACGCAGGTCAAAGCCTCTTCCATATTCTCTGCCTGCACGACGTGATAGTATGCCGCACAGAGCTTGACCTTGAGGGCGATCCGATTGGTTGCAATCGCATCTGCAATAAGGATGGTCCCTTGCACGACAGCTCCTTCACCGTACAAATCAGTTTGATGAGACTGTCTTTGCCCCTTAATGGTTAACAAAGGGTTTCCAACCTTCAGCAAAAGACGGTTTTCAATGTCCTATACCCAAGACTCCGCCGAAACCTTGGCGCTTCAGGCGCTGGCCTGGCTCGCGGCGAATGATGATCTATTGCCGGTGTTTCTGGGCAGCACGGGCGCGTCCGAAGCGAACCTAACGAAACAGGCCAGTGACCCTATTTTCCTAGGCGCTGTGCTGGATTTTCTGATGATGGATGATGCCTGGGTCATCGGGTTTTGCGACCATCTGGCGATACCCTATGAACGGATCATGCAAGCCCGCGCGGCGCTGCCCGGTGGGGAGCAGGTGCATTGGACTTAAGAAACGTTAAGGGTCTGCTCTTTGACAAGGACGGCACCCTTTTTGACTTTGCCGCGACTTGGGAACCTTGGGCCGAAGCCTTCTTGCTGCGGGTCTGTGATGGGGAGCGTGAAATGGCCGCGCGGATCGGCGCAGACATCGGCTTTGACCTTGCCACCCGCCGCTTTGCCCCTGACAGTATCGCCATCGCTGGCACGCCGCAGCAGGTGGTCGATGCCTTGGCCCCGCATTTCCCTGAACGGCGGCCTTCGGATCTTCTTGAGGCAATCAATGCTGAAGCGGCCCGCGCGCCGCAGCGCGAGGCGGTGCCGCTCAGACCGTTTTTGCAAGGGCTCCGCGACCGGGGTCTTCGGCTCGGCGTGGCGACGAACGATGCGGAACACCCTGCGCGGGCACATCTGCTGGCGGCGGGGGTGGTTGATATGTTCGACTTCATCGCAGGGTTCGACAGTGGGCACGGGGGCAAGCCCTCGCCGGGGCAATTGCACGCCTTTGCGGCGCATGTGGGCCTGCCGGCCTCCTCCCTCGCGATGGTCGGCGATAGCATTCATGATCTGGAAGCCGCGCGCGTGGCGGGCATGGGGCGGATCGCGGTGTTGACCGGACCGGCCACAGCGGAAGAGCTTGCCCCGCACGCCGATCTGGTCTTGCCGGATATCGGCCATTTGCCGGGGCGCTTGATTTAAGGTCGGCTTAGTCCTTAATCACCCGCGCACCCTCGAGAATTTCCTGTTCGAGGGTATCGCCGTGCAGGACCGAGATATCGCCCGTCGTCTCCAACACAACGGCACGCACGTCTAAAAAGCGCAGCGCATTGGCCTCTCGCAGCTTGGCTATCAGGTCGGCACGCGCGACGCGAGTTTCGCTTAGGGCGGCGTCGAAAATTTCACCTTCCCGCATCAGGATCACAGGCTCGTTCTGCACGACTTTTTCGAATTGGTCAGAGGCTTGCCGTATCCGCGCGATGACGAATTGCGCACCAAGCAGGGCGGAAATGGCTAAGGTCGGCTGCGCAAACTCTGGCCAAGTGGTGGCCTGACAGGCCCCGGCAAGCAGCGAGCCCGTGGCGACCGTGGCGACGAAGTCAAAAGCCGTCATCTTTGAAAAAGTGCGCAGCCCGATCACGCGGACCACAAAGACCACCCAAGTCAGCGCAATGGCAGAAAGCAAAAGCGCACGGGCGAGGATATCGAGCGGAACGTGGTCGAAGAACATCACCCGTGCCCCCCGTTCAATGCCTTGCCCCGCTGGATAAAGAACCGCCCCAAAAGCACCACCATCGCCATGGCAATCAGCCCCAGATAGCGCTCATAGATGCCGTCGATCCCGGTGGGCAGGAAGAAGAACGGCGGGGCAGAGACCAGCCACATAAGCGAGATGACCTTGAGCGCCTTGGCAAGGAACGCAGAGATATCAGCGAAACCTTTCGACAGCAGCCAAGGCACGGCGAGCATAATCAGCCCGAGCGCGTAGACCAGATAAATATGGATCACCACGCCATCGGAATCGCGGTCCCCGTATTCGTTTCTTGCGCCGACCAGAAAAACGATGAGCCCCAGAAGGGCAAGGCCAATGGTGGCGATGCTCCACCACCGATCGCCGAAATGCACATGGGCACAAAGCAGGGCACAGGCAATTAGCGCGGCGGAGAAGGCATAGATGCCGATGTCGACGATAAATTCATACCGCCCCGCACCCAAATCGCTGATCGTGTCGGCAATCCAGTCATGATTCGGCACCACAAAATCCGCGATCAGGATCGAGACGGCGAATATCACACAGCCAAGGATGGCGACCCAGCCCAGACAAATCATAAACCCCGGCGCGCTGTGCTGCCGGGGGGCTGTGACGTCATTGCTCATATTTCGACACCCTTTTTTCACTTGAGGTCTGACACCAAGGTCAGACCCAGACCCTCAGTCCGATAGCCGCGAGCGTTCTTCGGCGTTGGGGCTTCCTGCGGGGGCTTCGTCCAATGTGGCCTCGGGGCGGTGCAGGTCTTTTTGAGGTTTCTTGGGCGGTGTCTTGTCTTCGTCTTTCGGGTGTTTGGGATCATCGCTCATGGATATGCTCCTCACTGGCGGGGGAGAGGCGGGGCGTCGCCTCTTCTCTCCATTACCGAACGCGCGGAATGTGGCGGCGGTTCCGGGTGCGATTCCGGGCTTGGCGTGGCCGGGTGGGCGACGCAATTTCCTGACAACTGTATTCATCAGGCCAATCTTAACCACTGCAACGGCAATCTGCTCTCGGGAAAAATGGGAATGAGGCAGTCATGCACGGGCTTATCAACCGCAGCATTCAGAACTACTTTTGTGCCAACTACGGGCAGAGACTTTGGGTCGAGGTGGCCTCTCGGGCCGGGTTGGACTTTACCGAATTCGAGGCGATGCTGACCTATTCGGATCATGTCACCCCGGCTGTCCTTGAGGCGGTCTGCGACGTGCTGGACCGACCCCGGGCCGAGGTGATGGAAGACGTCGGCACCTTTCTTGTGGCGCAACCGGGCTATGAGGCCGTGCGGCGTTTGCTGCGCTTTGGCGGGGTGAGCTTCAGTGACTTTTTGCAATCGCTCGACGATTTGCCGGACCGGACGCGCCTTGCCCTATCCGAACTGCATTTGCCTTGGGTCGAACTGCGCGAAGACCCCGATGGCCAGTATTCCTTGATCTGCGAAGCCCCGCTCGTTGGCTATGGCTACCTTATGATGGGGGTCTTGCGGGCCATGGCCGATGACTATGGCGCGCTGGTGCTGTTGGAACACTGTGGGCGATCGGATGGCATCGAGGTGCTGAAGATCATTCTGGTCGAGGCCGAATTCTCGGAAGGGCGCCGGTTTGAGCTTGGGGCGCGGGCATGAGCGTAGGGTGCCATGATCCGGCGGTTCTGGACAAACTATGTCCGATGCATCTGCTGTTGTCCGCGAATGGCGAGATCCGCCACGCCGGGCCGACGATCCAAAAGCTTCGCCCGCAGTCCCCGCTGGCGGGGCGGCATTTTCTGGAAACCGTCACCGTTAAGCGGCCCCGCGGGATTGACGGGATGAAAGACCTGCACCGGGCCACGGGGGTAAAGCTGCACCTCGCTTTTCGCGATTCCCCCCGGACCGAGCTGAAGGGGCTGCTGGTGCCCTTGGGGGATCGGCGGCTGATCGTGAACCTCTCTTTCGGGATTTCGATTTTCGACGGGGTGCAGGACTATGCATTGACCAATGCGGATTTCGCCGCCACCGATCTGGCGATCGAGATGCTCTATCTGATGGAGGCGAAATCAGCCGCGATGGAGGCCTCCCGCCGCCTGAACCTGCGCCTGCAAGAGGCGCGGATAACTGCAGAGGAACAGGCCTTTACCGATACGCTGACGGGGCTGAAAAACCGCCGCGCGCTGAACGCGGTGCTAGAGCGGTTGATCACTGCAGGAGAGGGGTTCGCGGTGATGCATGTCGATCTCGATTACTTCAAGGCGGTGAATGACAGTCTGGGCCATGCCGCGGGCGATCATGTGCTGCAAGTCGTCGCCCGGATCATGCAACAAGAAACCCGAAGCTCTGACATGGTGGTGCGGTTGGGCGGGGATGAGTTCACCGTGGTTCTGCCCGATGTGCGCGGCGAGGGCATATTGAGGCGGATTGGCCAGCGGATCATCGACCGGTTGGAAGAGCCAATCCGCTACAAGGGGGAAGTTTGCAAGGTTTCCGCCAGCATCGGCACGGTCTGGATCCAGCGCGGCGACCGGCAACCGCGTGAGGTCGTTCTCGCCAATGCAGATGCCGCGCTCTATGCCTCGAAACACGCTGGCCGTGCGCGCCACACATTCTTTGACCCCGCCCTGCGGGCCGTGGCCGGGCCTGCTGCCGCGCCCGGTCAAAACGGTGGCAGCTAATCGCTCGGGCACAGTCACGCGGATCAGAAAGACATGGCGGCAGTAGACCGCGCAGATTGCCTGTCGTATCACAACGGCATGAAATCGCCCCTGCATCTGCTCCGCCGCCTGCGCCAACGCCTGCACGACGCCCGCCGCCGGGCGCGCTTTGCCGCTTCCTTGCAGCATCTGCACGGGCCGAGCAAACTGGACGTGGCCCCGGGGGAGGTGGTGCTGATCGCCTTGGTGCGCGACGGCAGCTATTACCTCGACGCCTTCTTTCGTCATTACCGCGCGATGGGCGTGCAGCATTTCGTTTTCATCGACAACGGCTCGCGCGATGACACCATCGCGCGGATCAAAGCGCAAAAAGGCACGGTGATCGATCGCTGCACCCTGCCGCTGGCCGAATACGAAGACCTGATCCGCCAGCATCCCGCGCAGACCTATAGCAGAAATCGCTGGTGTCTCTATGTCGATATGGATGAGATTTTCGATTTCGAAGGGCGCAGCCAGATTGGCATCAAGGGGCTGACCGCCTATCTCGAACAGCAGGGCTATACCGCCTTAATGGCGCAGATGCTTGAGATGTTCCCCAAAACCAGCCTCGCTGCCGCGGCGGGGGTGCCCTATAAACAAGCGCTGCAATCCTTCCTTTATTATGACATCAGCGCGGTGCGCAAAACCGACTACCACAGTCCGGAGATTCCGTTCTCCGCGCTGCTAGCCGATAATGATCTTTCCAACGATGCGGTGAAGTTCGCCTTTGGCGGCGTGCGCGGTAAGGTCTTTGGAGAGAACTGTTGCCTGACGAAACACCCGCTGATCTTCAACGGGCCAGAGGTCACACCCGCGCGGCATCCGCATCTGTCCTGCGGGCTGCGCGTGGCGGATATGACGGCAGTGATCAAACACTACAAGTTCGCCAATGACGCCGCCGCGCGGGATGCCGAGACGCTGGGCGCGGGAAATCTGGCGCATGGAGAAGACGCGCGCCGCATGGCGGTGATCGGGCAGAACCCCGATGTCTCGCTCTTTTCGCTGGACGCGCGGCGCTGGAACCGGGTCGAACTTCTGTATCGCGCGGGCTTTCTGGTGCCCTCCGACAGCTACAGCGCCCATGTCGCCGCTTGGCGTGATGAGCATGCCGCATGAGCATCGGCGCCGTTATCATCGGACGCAACGAAGGCGCCCGGCTGGAGCGGTCCTTGCAGGCTTTAGCGGGGCAGGTGGCACAGATCGTCTATGTCGACAGCGGCTCAACCGACGGGTCCGTCGCTGCGGCGCGGGGGCTGGGCGCGGAAGTGGTCGAGTTGGACATGAAGCACCCCTTCACCGCCGCGCGGGCCCGCAATGCGGGCGTGGCGGCATTGAGCGAGGAGATCACGCTGGTGCAATTCCTTGATGGCGATTGCATCCTGCGGGACGGTTGGCTGGCGGCGGCTGAGGCCCATCTGAACGCGCATCCTCAACTCGCCGTGGTCTGCGGCAGACGGCGCGAGGAACATCCCCAAACCTCGATTTACAACAGTCTGATCGACGCAGAATGGGACACGCCGCCGGGCGAGGCGCGCGCCTGTGGTGGCGATGCGCTGATACGGCTTGAGGCGCTGCGCGCCGTGGGTGACTACCGGGCAGAGATGATCGCCGGAGAAGAACCGGAACTGTGCCAGCGGCTGCGCCGGGCGGGTTGGCAGATATGGCGGCTCGACGCCGAGATGACATGGCATGACGCGCAGATCACCCGGTTCAGCCAGTGGTGGCGGCGCAGCCTGCGTGCTGGTCACGCCTTTGCCGAAGGGGCGGCGCTGCATGGCGCTGGTCCCGATCGCCATTGGGTGGCCGAGACGCGCCGCGCCGTGCTTTGGGGCGCGCTTTTGCCTGCGGTGATTTTGCTGCTGGCGCTGTTGACGCCTTGGGCCGCAGTCGGGCTGATGCTGCTCTACCCACTGCAACTCTTGCGGTTGATGCGGCGCGGCGGGGCGGCTTGGGGCTTTTTTACCCTGCTGGGCAAATTCCCCGAAGCCTTGGGCGTGCTGAAGTATCACATGCGCCGCGATGGGCGGATCATCGAATACCGCTGACGCCTAGCGCGCCCGCCAAGCCTCAAGCGTCAAGCGCGGGAGGATCGCGAAACAGCGCGCATAGCGCGGCACCATCCGCGCCGGGCTCTGCAGGGCACGCCAAAACCATTCCAGAGCCAGCATCCGCATCCATTTCGGCGCACGGCGCTGCCGCCCGGCCAAAAAATCCAATCCCGCCCCGACAGAGGCGAACCCCACCCCCGGCGCGATCTCACGCCCGCGCGCGGCGAGCATCTCTTGTTTGGGCGCACCTAGTGCCAGAAAACACAGACGCGCCCCGCTGTTGGCGATGTTGCGCAGGGCGGTATCCGCTTCGGCGCTTTCGGGGTCAAAGCCCATCGGCGGGGCGGCGATGTGGCAAATCTCCAGCCCCGGCACACGGGCCCGCAGGGCTGCTGCGGCCCCGTGAAGGGCTTCCTCATCACTACCGAAGAACGCGATGGGCAACGATTGCTCGGCGGCCAATTCGCAAAGCGGGATGATCAGATCAGAGCCGGGCATCAAGGCAACCGGCTGTTTGGCCAGTTGCGACAGCCAGACAACGGGGCGGCCATCGGCCACGATCAGATCCTGCGCATGATAGGCAGCGGCAAAACCCGCATTGCGGGGCAGTTTGGTCAGATGGTCGAGGTTGAGCGTGGCAAGCGCGAATCCTTGGCCCTTGGCAAAGCGCGCGCGCAGGGCCTGAAACAATGCGGCCCTTGTCGCCACATTAACCACCACCGCGGCATCGCCCTTGCCATACTTCATACCGCGCGCCCCGCCCTTGGGCTGCCACAGGCAGGCGCAAGGGGGGAGGATGCACGCTTTATGTAATTGATTTCACATGCCATCTATCAACCACGCCCGTGCCAGATTGAACCTGCCGCAAAACTAGCGGGATGACAGGGCCGGGGCCAGATGGTATTTTCGCCCCGCCCCATCCTGCCGCGCATTCGTCCGGCTTTCGCGAAGGACATCATGCCAAATCCCGTCGCCTATCTGATGCTGCTGATCTGGCCCTTCGTCTGTCTGGGGCTGTTTCGCAACCTGCCGCTGCAGCGGGCGTTGATCTGGTCGATCTTGGGGGGCTATCTTTTCCTGCCGCCGCTGGCCGAATTCAACCTGCCGCTGGTGCCGGGCCTCGACAAAGTGTCGATCCCGAACCTGAGCGTTTTGCTGATCATCTGGCTGGGCACGCAGGAGAAACTGCAGCTTTGGCCCGCCTCTCGTTTGGCGGGGTTCTTGGTGGTGGGGCTGGTCTTTTCGGCCATGCCCACGGTGCTGACCAATGGCGACCCGATCCTTTTTCAGGCGATCCGAGGGTTCGAGCCGATCCTCTTTCCGGTGGACGCCCTGCCGGGGCTGTCGATCCGTGACATCGGGTCGGTCCTGATCGGCCAGATGCTGATGCTGGTGCCTTTCTTGCTGGCGCGACAGTTCCTTGCGGACGAAGAGGGCCTGCGCGAGCTGTTGCTGGCCTTCGTGATTGGTGGGCTGATCTATTCCGTGCCCGCACTCTTCGAAATTCGCTTCTCTCCGCAGCTTAACACATGGATTTACGGGTTCTTTCAGCACTCCTTTGAGCAGATGATGCGCAATGGTGGCTTCCGGCCCATCGTGTTTCTGCCGCACGCGCTGTGGCTGGCGATTTTCATGTGTATCGCGTTGTTGTCGGCGGTGGCGCTGGCGCGGCAAACCCCGGTGATCGACCGATGGAAGGTGCTGCTGCTGGCGGCCTATTTGGGTGTGGTTCTGCTGCTGTGCAAAAGCCTTGCCTCGCAGGCCTACGCGCTGCTGCTGGTGCCGATGGTGCTGCTGACCCCGGCGCGCTGGCAGATCCGTCTGGCGGTGGTCTTTGCGGCGGTGGCGGTGATCTATCCAATGCTCCGCAACGCCGGGCTGGTGCCGCTCGATGCCATTCTTGCGCAGGCCGAGGCGATCAGCGCGGACCGTGCGCAATCGCTTGGCTACCGGTTCATGAACGAAGAACGGCTGCTGGCGCGGGCTGCTGAAAAGCCGTGGTTCGGCTGGGGCGGATGGGGGCGCAACCTGATCCGGGATGCGACCAACGGCAATATCCTATCGGTCCCAGACGGCCGCTGGATCATTGTTTTCGGCACTTTCGGCTGGGTTGGCTATCTTTGTGAGATGGGTCTTTTGGCGCTGCCGATCTTTCTTATGGGGCTACACCTCTACCGACAGGGGGATGCGGGCCTATCCCCTTGGATCGCGCCGCTGCTTTTGATTCTTGGCATTACCATGATGGACATGTTGCTTAACGCCACGCTGACGCCGCTTACTTGGCTTACGGCCGGGGCGATCCTCGGTCATGCTGAGGGGCTGGCGGCAGCGCGCAGGGGGCAGACCGTACTTGATGCCAGCGCAAATCCCGCGTTGCAGGCAAAGCGGACGGTTTTCTGAACTGGCATCTGCTCACCGTTCCGTGAAGCGATTTTGTCCAGAATAGACCCAAGGGCACGCTCTTGGCTCATTTTTGACAGATTTGCCTGTTGTATGCTGCACCCGAAGCTTAAATTGAACCTTGAAGGCTCATCACTGTAGTCGAACGGGCGATGGGACATGTGTCGCAATGAATAGCACAGACAAAACTCTTGCACGCGGTGATATCGCGATTGTCGGCATGTCGGTGAACGTGCCGGGGGCCGAAGGTGTCGACGCCTATTGGGCGAACCTCCGCGATGGTGTGAGCGCGCTCAAGCGGCGCGACGCGGCCCACCTGCGCGCCGCCGGAGAGAGCGCCGAACGTATGGCCCGGCCAAACTACGTGCCCGTCACCGCCGAGATGCCCGGCTACGACATGTTCGACGCCGAGTTCTTTGGATTCTCCCCAAAAGACGCCGCCATCCTCGACCCGCAGCACCGCAAATTTCTTGAGGTCGCTTGGGAGGCGATGGAGCAGGCGGGGCATATGCCCGAAAGCCTCTCTGGCCCTGTCGGCGTCTATGCGGGCTGTGGCATGGGCAGCTATTTCTATTTCAACATCTGCTCGAACCCCGATCTGGTCGATGATGTCGGCATGTTCCTGCTTCGGCATACCGGCAATGACAAAGATTTCCTCTCGACCCGGGTCAGCCATGTGCTTGACCTCAAAGGCCCGTCGATCAACCTGCAGACTGCCTGTTCGACCTCGCTGGTGGCGATCCACTATGCCGCGCAGGCGCTGCGGGCGGGTGAAATCGACATGGCGCTGGCGGGCGGGGTGACGATCGAACTACCGCAGGGCAGGGGCTATGAGTTCAAAGAGAACGAAATTCTCTCCCCCGATGGTGAATGCCACGCCTTCGACCACCGCGCGCAGGGCACCGTTTTCGGCTCTGGCGCAGGGGCGGTGGCGCTGCGGCGGTTGGAAGATGCCATTGCGGATGGCGATCCTATTTGGGCGGTCATCAAAGGCTCGGCGGTCAACAACGACGGCGCGGCCAAGGCGGGCTATCTGGCCCCTTCGGTTGATGGGCAGACGGCGGCCATTGCCCGCGCGCTTGACCATGCGGGCGTGGCGGCGCAGAGCATCGGCATGGTCGAATGCCACGGCACCGGCACCTATCTGGGCGATCCGATTGAGGTCGCCGCCCTGACCCAAGCCTACCGGGCCGAGACGCAGGCCGAAGATTTCTGCCGCATCGGGTCGGTCAAGACCAACATCGGCCATCTTGACACTGCGGCGGGCGTAGCGGGGCTGGCCAAGGCGGCGCTGGCGTTGCACCACCAGCAAATCCCCCCCTCGCTGGGCTATGAAGCGCCGAACCCGGCGATCCCCTTCGAAGGCTCGCCCTTCCGCGTGAACGACCGCCTCTATGACTGGCCCGACCAAGCCACGCCACGGCGTGCCGCGGTCAATGCGCTTGGCGTTGGCGGGACCAATGCGCATATGATCTTGGAAGAGGCGCCCGCCCGCGCGGCGTCGGAAGAAAGCGATTTTCCTTTCCATGCGCTCTGCCTCTCGGGCCGAAACAAAGCGGCGTTGGACGCCAATAGCGCCGCCCTCGCGGCGCATCTGCGCGCGCATCCCGAACAGCCCTTGGCCGATGTGTGCTTCACCCTGAAAGAAGGCCGTCGGGGTTTCGACAAACGCCGCGTCTTGGTCGCCGAAACCCATGAGGAAGCCGCGGCCCTTTTGGAAGGCGGCGACAGCCGCCGTGTCTTTACCCATGACCACCTTGGCCCCGAGGCTGAGGTCGTTTTCATGTTCCCCGGCGGCGGCGCGCAATATGCCGATATGGCCCGCGACCTTTATGAAACCGAGCCGGTCTTCGCCGAATGGATGGACCGGGGGCTCGACCATCTCGCGCCGCAGTTGGATTACGACATCCGCGCGATCTGGCTGCCGGAACCCGAAGACCGCGCGGCGGCAGAAGCTAAGCTGAAACAGCCTTCGGTGCAATTGCCGCTGATCATGATCGTTGAATACGCGCTGGCGCAGCTTTGGCTCTCTTGGGGAGTGAAACCCGCGGCGATGGTGGGGCACTCCATGGGCGAAAATGTCGCCGCCTGTCTTGCCGGGGTGATGCGCTTTGAGGACTGCATCGACCTTGTCCTGCTGCGCGGACGGCTCTTTGATGAGGTGCCAGCAGGCGGGATGATCAGCATCTCCGCTCCGCTGGATCAGATCACGCCGCTTCTGGGAGAAGGGCTTGATATCGCCAGCGTCAACGGCCCGGAACTGATTGCGGTCTCTGGCCCGGACGACGCGCTAAAGGCGCTGCAAGCACGGTTGGATGCAGCCGGTCTCGACCACCAGCGCATCGCCATCGACATCGCCGCCCACTCGCGGATGCTGGACCCGATCCTTGACCGATACCGCGCTTTCCTTGCCACGCTTGACCTGCGCGCGCCGCAGATGCCCTTTTTGTCGAACCGTACAGGCGAAATGATTACGGCGCAGATGGCGACAGACCCCGACTATTGGGTCGAACAGCTGCGCAACACGGTGAATTTCGCCGATTGTATCAGCACGTTGAGCGCTGACGCGCGGCGGGTCTTCCTTGAGGTCGGACCGGGCAAGGCGCTTTCCGCCTTGGCGCAGATGAACGCGGATGTGGCACCGGGGCAGGTGATGTCTTCGCTGCGCCACCCCGAGCAAGAAATCGCGGATGATGTTTATTTCTTCAGCGTGATCGGGCGGCTTTGGGCCTCGGGGGTCGAAGCTGACTGGGCGCAGATTTGGGGCGAGGCGCGGCGCAACCGCGTGGTGCTGCCGACCTATCAATTTCAACGTGCGCGTTATTTCATCGAACCGGGAGAGGCCGCGACCCGCCCGGCAGAGCTGCCGCTGCAACGGCTGGATGACATCAGCGATTGGGGCGCGCTGCCGCATTGGCAACCGCGCTACGCCGAAGGGGATATGGCGCTCTCCGGCCCGGTGAACTGGCTTGTCTTCGCCGATACGGCGGGGCTGGGGGCCGAGGTCGCCGCGCAGTTGCGGGCCAAAGGGCATCGCGTGGTGCAGGTCACGGCGGGGGATGCCTTTGCCCGCGTCACCACGGATCATTTCACGCTGGCCCCCGAACAGGGCCGGTCGGGCTATGACCAGCTGATCGCGGCGCTTCAGGCCGAAGGGCAAATGCCCGACCGGATCGCGCATTTCTGGCTGACCGATGATCAGGTCGCCCCGCGCCCCGGTTCCAGCAGATTTGACCGCAATATCGAACAGGGGTTCTGGAGCCTGACGTGGCTTGCGCAGTCCTTGGCCGAGGCCGAGATTGACGGGCCGCTGCACCTTGACGTCTTCACCACCGGTGGGGCGCAGATCGCGGAAGAGGGGCTGGCCTATCCCGAAAAGGCGCTGATCTCTGGCCCCGTCGGCGTCATGGCACGAGAGGTGCCGGGCCTGACGGCGAGCCAGATTGACCTGCCCGTCGCAGCACCCGTGGCACCGGCAAGATGGTTCGCGAAGCCAGTCGACCCTGCGCCTGTGACTGATCCCGGTGACCTGATCGAAGAGCTTTTGGCCAGCCCGGCCAACCTTCAGGTCGCCCATCGTGCTGGCCGCCGCTACGAACTGGGCTACCGCGCAGCCAGCCTGCCGCCAAGCGATTTGCCGGGGTGGAAGCCGGAGGGACATTACCTCATCACCGGCGGTTTCGGGGGCATCGGGCTGACCCTTGCGGCAGACATTCTTGAGACGCCGGGCACCCGTGTCATCCTGCTGAGCCGCGCCGCGCTTCCGATGCGCCACGAATGGGACAGCTACCTTGCCAGTCACGGCCCCGCCGATGCCACGGCCCGCCGCCTGCGTGCCGTTCTGCGACTTGAGGCGCAGGCGGCGCAGTCGGGCGGGGCGGTCGAAGTAGCCCGCGCGGATGTCACCAACCTTGCGCAGATGCGCCGGGTGATCGACGATCTGACCGCCCGCCACGGGGGGCTGACGGGGGTGATCCATGCCGCCGGGGTGCTGGACGATGCGCCGCTCTTGGCTAAATCCGACGCGGGCATCGACGCGGTGCTGGCCCCCAAGGTGCAGGGGCTGCGGATCTTGGACCAACTGCTGCCTGATGGCGCGCTTGACCTGATGGTGCTCTTTTCCTCGACCTCTACCGCCAGTCGCGCGGCGGGGCAGGTGGATTATGTGGCGGCGAATGCCTGGCTTAATGCCTTTGCGCAATCGCGGCGCGGCGCGAAGACCCGCGTGGTGGCGGTGAACTGGGGCGTTTGGGCTGATGTAGGCATGGCCGCTGACACCCTTGCGGGGGGCGGTGCCGTGGCGCTGCCTGCCCGCGCGATCAATGCGGCGCTGCTTGAAACCGCAGGGTCGGGTGACAGTGGCGCACCGGAATTTACTACCGAGATCGCCACCTCGCACTGGCTGCTCGACCAGCACCGCACCTTGGATGGTCGCGCGATCATGCCGGGGACAGGCTATGTTGAGCTTTTGGCCGAGGCGGCGCAGGCTCAAGGGCTGCAGGGGTTCACGCTGCAAGACCTCTATTTTCTGCGTCCCCTGCCGCTGGCCGATGGGGCGAGGCGCAAGATCAAGATCACCCTGACCCCCGAGGGCGCGGGTTTCGCCGCCGAGTTGCGCAGCGCCTGTGTGGTCAATGGCAGGCCCGCGTGGCAGTTGCATGTTCAAGCGCGATTAACCCCTACGGGGCGCACAGCCACCCCTCTCGATCTTGCTGCCCTCGCGGCCCGTTGCGAGGACGTGGCCGAGGCCGCGCCCGGGGGCCGTCTGCCCGCCGTTCAAGAGGCGCATCTGAAATTCGGCCCGCGCTGGCATGTGTTGCAACGCACCGCTCTGGGACAGAGAGAGGGGCTCGCCGCGCTACGGCTGCCCGAGGCCGCGCAGGGCGATCTAACCGATGGCTATGTGCTGCACCCCGGTCTGATGGACATCGCCACCGGTTGGGCCATGGCGCTGATCCCCGGCTATGCCGCGCGCCACCTCTGGGTGCCGCTGTCTTATGGTGAGATCACGCTTCACGCGGCGCTGCCTGCCGAAGTCCGCTCGCACGTCCGGCTTGCCGAAGGATCGGCGGCGGAGGGCTTGGCCCGGTTCAATGTGACGATCACCGATGCGCAGGGAACGGTCCTTGTCGATGTGCACGATTTCGCGATGAAACGGCTCGAAGGGGCCTTTGCCGAGGTGCCGCCGCCCGACGCCCGCGAAGTGGTCTTTGAGGATGCCCAAAGCGCCGACAGCCTCAGCCCCGCCGAAGAGCGTTTGGCCCGTCTGGTGCGCCAAGGTATCCGCGCGCAGGAAGGGCCAGAGGCCCTGCGCCGTGCGCTGGCGCTGGATGCGCCACAGGTCATGGTGTCCTCACTGCCCTTGCAGACATTGATTGCCCAAGCCGACGCGCCGCTGACCGATGCCTCCGCCCAAGGGCAAAGCTTTGAGCGGCCCGATCTGGACGGTTCTTTCGTCGCCCCCCGCAACGGGATCGAAGAGAAACTGGCCGAGATTTGGTCGAACCTTTTGGGCGTTAGCCCGGTGGGGGTCGAGGATAGTTTCTTTGACCTCGGCGGGCATTCCCTGATCGCTGTCCGCCTGTTTGCGGCGGTCAAGCGCGAGTTCAAGGTGGAATTCCCGATCTCCGTTCTGTTCGAGGCTCCTACGATCGCCAAATGCGCAGCGCTCATCGCGGCGGAGCGCGGAGATTTGGCCCAGACGGAGGTGGCTGATACGGCAGCGGCGGCCCCGCAGCAGCGCTTTGACCACCTCGTACCGCTCAATCAATCGCCGCAGGATGCGACGCCGCTTTTCGTGGTGGCGGGGATGTTCGGCAATGTGCTGAACCTGCGCCACCTTGCCTTGCCCTTTAGCGGCGAACGCGCGGTCTATGGTGTGCAGGCCCGTGGGTTGATCGGTGACGCCGCCCCCCACGAAGAGGTGCAGGCCGCCGCGGCTGACTACATCGCCGAGATCCGTGCGCTGCAGCCCCAAGGGCCCTATCTGTTGGCCGGATACTCCGGCGGTGGGATCACGGCCTATGAGATGGCGCAGCAGTTGCAGGCGGCAGGGCAAGAGGTGGCCGTTCTAGCGATGCTCGACACGCCGCTGCCCGTCCGCCCGACGCTCAGCAAGATCGACAAGGCGCATATCAAATTGGCAGAGCTGCGGCGGAAGGGTCCGGCCTATCTGCTTGAATGGGCGCGCAATCGCTGGGCGTGGGAGCGCGCGCGCCGCCGGGGGCCTCAGGAGGCGGTCGGCGATGGCGAGGGGGGTGCTTCCTTTAACAGTCTGCGCATTCAGGCGGCATTCCTGCGCGCAATGGAGCGCTATGAAACGCCCCAGTGGGACGGCCCGATGACCCTGTTCCGCCCTCCGCTGGATCGGCATTGGGCTGTATCTGCCGGGCAATATGTCACCGCGGAAAAAGAATATGTCTATGAGGACAACCAGTGGCGGCAGTATGCGCCGCGCTTGCAGGTGATCGAAGTGCCGGGCGACCATGTGAGCATGGTTCTGGCGCCCAATGTGACCGTGCTCGCGCAGGAACTGGCCGAGGTGATCGCGGCGGCCCTGCCCAAAGGCGCAGGCCACGACCGCACCCAAGCCACGGCGGCGGAATGATGCAACAGCCGCCCCGTCTTTTGGTCATTATTCTTAACTACCGCACCGCAGAGATGACCCTGCGCGCGGCTGAGGCCGCCTTGGCCGATATGCCCCAGACCCATGCCGAACTGGTGATCGTTGACAACGACAGCGGCGACGGTTCTGCCGCGCTCTTGGCACAGGAGATTGCCGCGCGGGGCTGGGGTGCGGGCAATCGAGTGCGGCTGATCACATCGCCCCGCAACGGTGGCTTCGGGGCGGGCAACAACATTGCCATGCGGGCGGGGATGTCCGACGGGGCAGCGCCGGATTTCGTGCATGTGGTGAACTCGGATGCCTTCCTTGATCGGGGCTGTATCGGGACGCTGTTGGACCATCTACAGAACCACCCCCGCGCCGGGTTGGCCGGAAGCCATGTGCGCGGCGAGGATGATCTGCCCCATGCCACGGCCTTCCGGTTCCCCTCTGCCGCGGGTGAGTTGGAAGCTGCCGCGCGGTTGGGCCCACTGACGCGACTACTGTCCTCTGCCGTGGTGGCCCCGCCCTTGCCGGAAGAGGCCGCAGAGGTCGATTGGGTGGCCGGTGCCAGTGTCATGATGCGGTGGGATATGCTGGCTGAGATCGGTCTCTTCGACGAAGCGTATTTCCTTTATTATGAGGAAACTGACCTTTGCCTGCGTGCCGCGCGGGCTGGGTGGGACTGCTGGTATGTGCCTCAGGCGCGCTGCGTTCACGTTGGCTCGGTCTCGACCGGGATGAAGGAATGGCGCCGGATGCCGCGCTATTGGTTCGACAGTCGCCACCGCTATTTCGCCAAGAACCATGGCCGCGCCTATGCCGCTTTGGCCACCTGTGCTCGGCTTGCCGGGGGCGGATTGCACCGCCTGCGCTGCCTGCTGACCGGACGCCAGCCAGAAGACGCCCCCGGTTTTTACCGTGACCTCGCGGCCCATGCGCTCACCGCGAGGCGCGCGGCCCCCGCCGTCCAAGACCCAAGCCGTAGCCCCGCCACGGAGGACCGTTGATGACCGCCAGCTTCGAGACAGAACCGTTTTCCGCGCTCTTGATGGGCGACGAATCTCTGACCATTGCCTGCGGCGACATGCTGCTGGCGGGCGGTCATCGGATCGCCGCCGTGATCACCCGAGATGACGCAGTGCGCGAATGGGCCGAAGGGCTAGGGCTGGTCCTCTGCCGCGATGCGGAAGATCTGCTGCCCATGGGTCTGGCCGCCGACTGGCTTTTGAGCATCGCCAACCTGCGGCTGATCCCTCAGACGGTTTTGGCCCTGCCCACACGTGGCGCGGTCAATTTCCACGATGGGCCCCTGCCGCGCTATGCTGGGCTGAACACACCCGCTTGGGCAATCATCAACGGTGAGGCGCAGCATGGGGTCAGTTGGCATCTGATCGAAGCGGGTGTTGATACCGGCAACCTGTTGGCGCAGCGGGAGGTAGAGATCGCGCCCGATGAGACGGCCTTTAGCCTCAACTCTAAATGCTACGCCGCCGGGATGGAAAGCTTTGGCGCAGTGCTGGCCCAGTTGGAAAGCGGCAAGCTGCAAGGCACCGCCCAAGACCTCAGCCAGCGCAGCTATTTCGCGAAGGACAAACGGCCAGAGAACGGCGGGCTGATCGACTTTACCAAGTCCGCAGGAGAGATCAGCGCGCTGGTCCGTGGCTTGGATTTCGGGGCCTATTGGAACCCCTTGACCACGGCAAAACTCGCAAGCGCGGCAGGCGCGGTGCTGGCCGTTTCCCGCGCGGAGGTGCTGGCGGGCCAAGGCGGCACCGCCGGCGAGGTTGTCGATGTCGACAGCACGCGGGTGGTCGTGGCGGCGCGCGATGCCCATATCGCCCTCTATGATCTGCGCGATATGGCGGGTGAGAGTATTGCTCCGGCCCAGTTCTTCGCTCCCGCTGATAAAGTACCCCACACGGCGGGCAGGGCTCCGGCCTCGGCCGAGGAGGCACATTGGCGGCGCGCTTTGACCGGGTTTGACGCGCTGCCGGTCCCCTTGGCCACCGCAGCTGAAACGGCAGCGACATGGGCAGAGCGAGAGATCGCGCTGCCGCAGGGGAGTGACCTTTCGCAGCAGGCCGCAGCCGCAGCCCTCGTCGCGCTGCGCAGCGCCGGAGCAACAGAAGGCGGCATCGCCCTCAGCCGCGAAGGGGAACCCGCGCCGCTGATCGGCGATTGGTTGCCGGTCACCATCGCGGCACAGGCGGGCTTGCCTGTGGCGGAACTGATCGCACAGGTGGAACCACAACTTGCCCGCGCGAAGGATGCGGCAGGTTTCGCGCGTGATCTGCCGCTGCGCGACCCAGCGATTGAAACGCTTGGCACTCCGGATTTTGCGTTGTCCTTTGACAGTGAACCGCTCGCGGGCGCGGCGTTGACCCTCTGCCTCGGGGCGGGGGGCGCGCGCCTCTTTGCGGATAGCACGCGACTGACCGATGCCGCGATCGACCTCATCGCCGCGCGGTTAGAGGCGGCTTTCGCCAAGATTTCCGAGGCTACTGATTGCGGCACCGTCTGGGCGGTTCCAGAGACCGAGGTGCAGTTTCTGGCCCGCGTCAACGCGACGACGCGCGACTATGAACACCTCACCATCCATGCCGCTTTTGAGGCGCAGGTGGCGCGCACACCCGAGGCCCCCGCGCTGGTGTTCGAGGGGGAGACGCTTAGCTATGCCGCGCTGAATGCCCGCGCCAACCAATTGGCGCATGTGCTGGGTGACATGGGGGCCGGGCCGGGGATGCCGGTGGCGCTTTGCGTTGCACGGGGGGTGGACCTGCTGGTGGGCACGCTTGGCATCCTGAAAGCTGGCGCCGCCTATGTGCCGCTTGATCCGGCCTATCCAGCGGACCGTCTGGCACATTACCTTTCAGACAGTGGCGCTGCGGTCGTGGTCACGCAATCGGCCCTTTCTCCCAGCCTGCCCTCGCAAGACGCGCAGGTGCTGGAGATGGACCGCGACCCGCGCCTTGCCACGGCTTCGGACGTGAACCCTGCCGCCAACGCCGGGCCGGATGACCTTGCCTATCTGATCTATACCTCCGGCTCGACCGGGACGCCCAAGGGCGTGATGGTCAGCCACGGCAATGTGGCGAATTTCTTTGCCGGGATGGACGACCGGATCGATCATGAGGCGGGCGCTGTCTGGCTCGCTGTCACCAGCCTCAGTTTCGATATCTCGGTGCTGGAACTGTTCTGGACCCTCGCACGGGGGTTCAAACTGGTGCTGGCAGGCGACGATAGCCGGGCGCTGATGTCGAACGGGCCGATTGCCACCAGCGACCGCAAGATCGACTTTAACCTGTTTTACTGGGGCAATGACGACGGGGTCGGCCCCAAGAAATACGAGCTGCTGCTGGAAGGCGCGCGGTTCGCCGATGCCAATGGCTTCAACGCGGTCTGGACGCCCGAGCGGCATTTCCATGCCTTCGGCGGCCCCTATCCGAACCCCTCTGTCACAGGCGCTGCCGTGGCCGCGGTGACGCAGAACCTTGACGTGCGGGCCGGATCTTGCGTGGCCCCGCTGCATCACCCCGCGCGGATCGCCGAGGAATGGGCGGTGATCGACAACCTGACAAACGGGCGCGTGGGACTGGCCATCGCCAGCGGGTGGCAGCCCGATGACTTCGTGCTGCGCCCGGAGAACACGCCGCCGCAGAACAAGCCCGCGATGTATGACGCCATCGACCAGTTGCGCAAACTCTGGGCCGGGGAGCCGGTGGAATTCCCCCGTGCCGATGGCACGCCCCACGCGGTGGTAACGCAGCCGCGCCCCGTCTCGAACAGGCTGCCGATCTGGGTCACCACGGCGGGCAATCCACAAACGTGGAAAGAAGCGGGAGAGATCGGGGCCAATGTGCTGACCCACCTGCTCGGCCAATCGGTGGAAGAGGTGGCGGACAAGATCAAGATCTACCACGACGCCCTGCGCGGTGCAGGCCATGACCCGGCGGATCACAGGGTCACCGTCATGCTGCACAGCTATCTTGCCGAGACCCGCGCCGAGGCCGAGGAAATCGCCCGCGCGCCAATGAAGGACTACCTGCGCTCGGCGGCGGGGCTGATCAAACAATACGCTTGGGCCTTTCCGGCCTTCAAGAAACCGGCCGGCACGACGAACCCGTTTGAGATCGACCTCGAAGGACTCTCAGCCGAGGAAATGGATGCGATCCTAGAGTTCGCCTTTCAACGCTATTTCAACGACAGCGGCATGTTTGGCACCGTGGCAGATGGGCTAGCGCGGGCCGAGCAACTCAAGCGGATCGGTGTGGATGAGATCGCCTGCCTGATCGACTATGGCATTCCCACCGACAAGGTGATGGCGGGGCTGAAGCCGCTGGCCGATGTGCTGCGCCGCGCCAATGCGGGTGGGCAACCGGCAGAGGACGATCACTCAATCGCCGCGCAGATCGTTCGCCATGGCGTGACCCATCTGCAATGCACGCCCTCGATGGCGCAGATGATGGTGATGAACGATGAGGCACGTGGCGCTTTGGCGCGGGTAAAGGCGCTGATGGTCGGGGGGGAGGCGTTGCCCGGCACGTTGTCCCGCGCTTTGCGTGCGGCGACGCTGGCGCAGATCCAGAACATGTACGGCCCGACAGAGACCACGATCTGGTCGACCACCCATGTGCTGCAAGACACCCACAGCACCACGGCCCCCATCGGCACACCGATTGCCAACACGCAGATCCATGTCCTTGACGCCGCGCGGCAGGTGCTGCCGATCGGTGCGGCGGGTGAACTTTGGATCGGGGGCGCTGGCGTGACACAGGGCTATTGGCAACGGGCCGAGATGACCGCCGCGCGTTTCATCGACGATCCCTTCGCGGGCCACGGTCGTCTCTATGGCACGGGCGATCTGGTGCACATGACCGCCAAAGGCGTGCTGCATTTCGAAGGCCGCGCCGATGCGCAGGTCAAGATACGCGGCCATAGGATTGAGCTTGGGGAGGTCGAAGCGCGGCTGGCCGATCTGCCGGGGGTGCGTCAGGCCGTGGCCCTGCTGCGCGATGATGCGGGGCCGGGTGGCGCGCAACTGGTCGGCTATGTGGTCGCCGATGCGACGGTCGACAGCGACGCAGCGCGGCGGCAACTGGCCGCCCATCTGCCCGATATCATGGTGCCGCAGGCCATCGTAACGTTGCCCGCCATGCCCTTGACGCCCAACAAGAAAATTGACCGCAAGGCCTTGCCCGCCCCGGTCAAACGCAGTGCTGCACCTGCCGCCGCGCCACAGCCGGCCACGCAAGACGGCAACAGCCAAGCCGCCATCGCGCAGGTCTGGGGCGCGCTTTTGGGCATCGGGGACATTCGCGGCGGCGATAACTTCTTTGCTCTTGGGGGCCATTCGCTGCTGGCGGTGCAGGCGCATCGCGATATCAAGGCGGCCTTGGGCGCCAGCGCGCTGTCGATCACCGATATCTTCCGTTTCCCAACCCTTGCGGGATTGGCAGCGCATATTGATGGATTGGACGGCCAGAAAGCCGAACCGCCCAAGGCGCCCCCAGCCGCCGAAACGCCTGCCCGGACCGAAACCATGTCGAAACGTCGCCTCATGCGTGCCGAGCGCGCCCGCGGGCGGGGTTGAGGTGACGGCAGAGGCCGAGATCAAGACCGCAGTCCGCAGTCTGTTCGATCTGCCAGTCGCCGTTGCTGTAACCCAGATCGACAGGCCACATCCGCCATTGCTGGGGGACGAAGCCGCCGTCATCGCACGTGCACGGCCCAAGCGGGTCGCCGAATTCACCGCCGGACGCCACGCCGCACGCGAAGCGATGCAGGCCCTTGGCCACCCGCCTGCACCGGTGCTGGCCAGCCCGGACCGCGCGCCGATTTGGCCGCAGGGCCTGACCGGTTCGATCAGCCATTCCGACGTATGGTGCATCGCCGTGCTGGCGCGGTGCTCTGATGTGATGGCACTGGGCGTCGACATCGAAAAAGACAGCCCGCTGCCCAAAGACCTGCTTGCTGAAATCTGTCTTCCGTCCGAAATCACCCGGCTCGGGGGCGCTGATCTCGCCGCCGCCAAACGCATCTTCTGCGCCAAGGAGGCGGCCTATAAGGCGCAATATCCGCTCACCAAAACGCTCTTTGGCTTTGATCGGCTGGACGTCACCCTATCTGCAGAAAACCCCGCTTTTGATGCGCAATTTACCCAAGATACGGAATGCTTTAAGCGCGGCGAGAAGCTGCCGGGGCGGGTCGTTTCGGTGGCGGGCCACCTTGTCAGCGGGGTGGCGATTGGGCAGATTGATCGCAAAGGAGCTTGATCTCATGGTCGCACTCTCTCGCCGTGCCTTTCTGGGGGGCGCCGCTCTTGCCAGCCTCGGCGGCGGGTCTTGGGTCTTTCGCCGGGCGCAGGTGCAGGACCGTGCGGAACAACTCTATGCCACGCCGCTGACCCCGCCGACGGGGCCGATGCAGGTCTACCATCTGGGGCATTCGCTGGTGGGCCGAGACATGCCCGCAATGCTGGCGCAGATGGCGGGGGCGGAGCACAGCTATCACAGTCAAACCGGCTGGGGCAGTTCGCTGCGCGACCATTGGGAGCCGGATGTGCCGGTGAACGGGTTTGAGCGCTCTAATGACCATGCGCAGCACCGGCCCGCCCGGGCGGCGATCGGTTCGGGCGATTACGACGCCCTGGTATTGACCGAGATGGTCGAGATTGCCGACGCCATCCGCTACCACGACAGCCCCGACTACCTTGCCCGCTGGGCGGATCTGGCGCGGGCGACCCGGCCTGACACCCGCGTCTATCTTTATGAGACATGGCATCACACCGACGATAGCAAGGGGTGGCTGAACCGGATCGACCGTGACCTCGATCAATACTGGCGGCAGCAGGTGATCTACCCCGCTTTGCAACAATCGGACCGGCCCATTCATCTGATCCCCGCCGGGCAGGTCATGGCAGCCTTTACCCGCGCGATCGATGCGGCCGGAGGGGTGGGCGGCATCATCAGCCTGCAGAACCTCTTTTCGCGCGATGAGCAGGGCCGCCGCGATACGATTCACTTCAACGATCAGGGGGCCTATCTTGTGGCGCTGACCCATTACGCAACGCTCTATCACCGCGACCCGGCGGGGCTGTCGCATCAGTTGACCCGTGCGGATGGCTCCCCGGCTGACACACCAAGTGCAGAGGCCGCAGCGCTGATGCAGCGGGTGGTCTGGGACGTGGTCCGTGCCCATCCCGACAGCGGTGTCGCGGCATGAGCGGTCTGGGCGGGCTGTTCTCGGTCTTGATGGTGGGCCACAGCCTTTTTGGGGCGGACGGGCCGGATATGTTGCAAGAGGCGCTGCGCGCCGGGGTGGGGCAGGGCGAGGTGCGCGCGCAGATCATCAACGGCGCGCCCCTGCGTTATAATTGGGACGAATCTGACCGGGCCGAGGGCGTGGATGCCCGCACGGTCTTGCCCGAAGGGCAGACCACCCATCTGATCCTGACCGAGGCGATCCCGCTGGCCAATCACACCCGTTGGTCGGATACCGAAGTCTATGCACAGGCGTTCTTTGGCCTTGCTGCGGCGGCCAATCCAACGGTGAAGGTCTATCTGCAAGAGACATGGCATTCGCTGAAAAGCGGCAGCGGAGAGGCAGTGGCCTATGACGACCACGCCCATATCCCTTGGCGCGAACGGTTGCAGAATGATCTGCCCGCATGGGAGGGGATCGCGGCGGCGGTGAGCGATGGGCGCAGCTCTGACACTGCGGCGATTGAGGTGATCCCCGCCGGACAGGCGATGGCGCGGCTTTACGATGAAATCGCCGCCGAACGTGTGCCGGGGCTGAATGAGATCGACGCGCTTTTTGCCGATGACATCCACCTGAACGAGCTGGGTCACTACTTTGTCGCCATGGTGCAATATGCCACGCTAACGGGCAAAGATCCCTTGGGCCTGCCGACGGATTTCAATGACCGTTGGGGCAAGGCGTTCGACACGCCCACCCCCGACCTCGCGCGGGAGCTTCAGCGTGTGGCGTGGGATGCGGTGCGAGAGTATCAGGGTAGCGCTGTGGTGCCGGTGCCGCCGGCCACGCGCCCTGCCGCCGCAAACAATGCACAGACCGCCCCGATTTCGCCCACTGGCCCGCCCGCGGTGCCTGAGCCTACGGCTGCCCGCGATGAGCCTACGCCTGCCCGCGATGAGCCAGCGCCCGCCCCAGATGAACCTGCGTCCGCTCCTGATGAGCCAGCGCCGGCCCCAGATGAGCCCGAAGTGCCGGTCACGCCGATTGCGAACGCCCCGTTCAAGATCACACCGCCGCAGGACGCCGTCGCAGGCACCCGCGACATGGGCATCGGCCTTGCCGCCATCGCCGATTGGAGCGTGCAGGCTCCTTTCCTCGACCTGATGAAAACCGCCCGCCCGTGGCTTGGGCATCTGGCCGGGCGCTTTGGCGGGATGGAATATGCGCAACTGGTTGAGGGTGGCTACCTCGATTCCGAAGGCTGGCCGGTGAAGATGCCCCGCGCCTTGGGCAGCATCGGCACATTGATTCTGACCGACATGCCGCCGCAGGCGACCACGCTCAAGGGCCGCTATCTGCTTCGCTTTGAGGGGCAGGGCGTGATCGAGGTCACGGGCCGGGCCGAGAATGTGCGCTATGGCAAGAACGAGGTGCGGTTCGATTATGCGCCGGGGCCGGGCAGTGTCGACATTCGCATTCAGCGCATGCACCGCAGCGATCCGCCGCGCAATATCACCGTCGTGCGCGAAGACCGCGCCGCCGATTTCGACGCTGGCGCGCGGTTCAACCCCGATTGGACGCAGCATCTGACCGGGATGAAGGTGCTGCGCTTCATGGATTGGATGGGCGCCAACGACAGCCCCATCGCCGCATGGGAGGACCGCCCGCGCCCCGAGGATGTGACCTATGCCCTGCGCGGTGTCCCGGTAGAAGTCATGGTCGCCTTGGCCAATGAGTTGGGGATCGACCCGTGGTTCAACATGCCGCATCTGGCGGATGATGGCTATGTGGCCGCGTTCGCGACCTACGTCGAGGAGACGTTGAACGAGGACCGAAAAGCCTATGTGGAATTCTCCAACGAGGTTTGGAATTGGCAATTCGCCCAGACCCAATGGGCGGATGAGATGGCGCAGGCCCGCTGGAATGAGGCCGAGAAGGGGATGCAGTTCTATGGCCTGCGCGCCGCCGAAGTGGCGCGCATCTGGACGGATGTCTTCGGCGGTGAGGCTGAAGCGCGGTTGCGCAATGTGATCGCGAGCCAGACCGGCTGGCTGGGGCTTGAGCGTGAGGCTTTGGAAGCCCCGCTTTACCAAGCTGAAAAAGCAGGAAACCGCGCGCCCGCCACCGCCTTTGATGCCTATGCGATCACCGGCTATTTTGGCGGGGTGCTGGGGCTGGAAGACAACGCCGAATTGGTCAAGGATTGGCTGTCGGAAAGCCTGGAATTGACACGCGCCGAGGGGGAAGCGGAAGGGTTGAGCGGCAGTGCTCTGGACGATTATATCAAGACCCATCGCTTTGACGCGGCCACCGCACGGGCGGCGAAAGACCTGCGCAACGGTGGCATCAGCGGGCTTGAAAACGACACGCTTGCCGACCTTATTGGCCGTGTCTGGCCCTATCATGCCGCCGTGGCGCGGGCGCATGACCTAGATCTGGTGATGTACGAAGGCGGCAGCCATGTGGTTGGCCTTGGGGCACAGGTCAATGACGAAAGTCTGACCGCCTTCTTTCACCATCTCAATTACGCGCCTCAAATGGGCGCGCTCTATACCGATTTGATGGCAGGGTGGCTGGCTGTCGGCGGGCAATTGTTCACCCATTATTCAGATGTCTATGCCCCGACGAAATGGGGGTCTTGGGGCGCGCTGCGCTATCTGGCGGATGAAAATCCACGTTGGGACGCTTTGAACGCATGGAAGTAGCAACAGGCGCGTTCGAAGGAGTGAGCGTATTGATCCCCGCCCATAATGAAGCCGACTGGCTGCCCGCCTGCCTCGACGCGCTCTGCGCCGCTGACCCGGTGGCGGGGCCGGTGGAGGTGATCGTCGTGGCCAATGGCTGCACGGACGACACCGCAGAACTGGCCCGCAAAAAGGCCCCCGCGTTTGAGGCGAGAGGCTGGGCGCTGCGGGTGCTGGAACTGGCTCAAGGCAGCAAACTCGGTGCGTTGAATGCGGGCGAGGCTGCGGCGCGGGGTGCGGTCTTGGTCTATCTCGACGCCGATGTGCTGGTCTCACCGCCCCTGCTGGCGCAACTGGCCGAGGCACTGGCCGAGGACGCGCCGCGCTATGCCAGCGGGATGCCGCAGGTGACGACATCAGGCGATTGGGTGACGCGCCATTACACGCGGTTTTGGCAGACCACCGGCTTCATGACCCATGGTGTGCCGGGGTTTGGTGTCTTTGCCATGAACCGCGCCGGGCGGGCGCGTTGGAGGGAATGGCCGGACATCATCTCGGACGACACTTTCGCGCGGCTGAATTTCCGCCCCGAGGAACGCATCGCGGTGCCTGCCCCCTATGCTTGGCCCATGATCGAAGGCTTTGCGCCGCTGGTGCGGGTGCGGCGGCGGCAAGACATTGGCGTGGCCGAGGTCGAGCAGCTTTTCCCCGACCTGATGCGCAATGATGACGCGCATGATCAGATGCGGCCCTTTTGGCGACGCGCGCTGGCGGACCCTTTGGGGGCGCTGGTCTTTGTCGCCGTGCGGCTGACGATCCACGCACCGATCTTTCGCAGTGCAAATCGCTGGGTGCGGGGGCGCTAGCGGGCGGCGTCTTGCATGTGGTCGGCGAGCTTTGCCGCCTCGCGGGACACATCATGGCGCGCGAAGACCCGCGCGCGGGCGTTCGCTCCCATCCCTTCCAGCGTCGAGAGCGGCGCGTCATGCAGGGCGGTCATCGCCTCGGCCAAGGCCGTCACATCGCCTGCGGGCACCAGCCAACCGGTCTGGCCGGGCTGCACCAGTTCCGGCGTGCCTGCGATATAGGTGGCGATCACCGGGCGGGCGGCGGCCATGGCCTCCATCACCACCATGGGCAAACCTTCGGCGAAACTGGGCATGACGAGCGCATGGGCAGCGCTGAGTTCGGAGGTAACTCGCGCCTCGTCGACCCAGCCGGTCAGGGTGATGCGATTTTGCAGGGTATGGCGGGCGATTTCCGTTTCAATCGCGCGGCGCAAAGGGCCGTCGCCAATCAGCGTCAGATGCAGTTCGGGGTGGCTGGCGCGCAGCCGGGCCATGGCGTCGATCAGGGCAAGCTGGCCCTTCTGCTCCACAAAACGCCCGATGGAGACGAGGCGCCGCGGGCCATCCGGCAGGGCGGCGGGGGCAGGGAATTTAGCGGGCTCAATGCCGCAATGCACAACTTTGATGCGCGGCCAATCGGCTGGGTCAGCCCATCGGCACAGTTGACTGCGCCCGAACTGGCTGATCGCCACGGCAAATGCCGAATGATGGATTTTCGCGCCGAGTGACAGCTCGCGGGGGCTGTCGAATTCCTCAGGCCCATGGGTGGTGAAACTATAGCGCGGCCCGCCAAGCAGGTGGCAAAGCATCGCGACCATCGTGGCGTTGGTGCCGAAATGAGCGTGCAGGTGCTTTGTGCCGCTGCCGTCAAGCTGCGCCTGCAGATAGCATGCCTCGGCCAGATAGATCAGATGGCGGGCCATCCCCGTCTCGGCCCGACGTGCGGCGTGCCAGACTTCGCGCAGCGCTTTGCCGAACCGGCGGGGCGAACGCAGGACACTGCGCAGGCTTGCATGGGCGAGGGCGGCCCCGCCAGCGGCCAGAACATAGTGGCTGCGCGCCTCTTCGGCCTTGTCCTGCCCATCGACCAGCGGCACATCGGGGCCGCGCATGGCAAAGCGCAGCACCTCATGGCCTGCCGCCTCCAACGCTGCGATCTCGCGGCGGATGAAGGAATGCGAGGGCTGCGGGTAGGTGTTGAGGATATAGGCGATTTTCACGGGGGGCGCGGCCTTGGCTTGGGGCTGATAAACCTTGTTACCCGCCCGCTTGCCACTGGCACAAGGGCGGGCAAGCCTTTAGTCTCTCGCAAAGAATTGGCAAAGGCGCAGCAACGGGTGTTTTCACAGGTTTCCCAAGCGGTGACGGGCAATCGCCTGATGGCACGGGCGCTGCGCTCAACATCATGGATCGTCTTGGGCTATGGCGGGTCGCAGGCGATCCGGCTGGCATCGAACCTAATCCTGACGCGGCTGCTTTTCCCCGAAGCCTTTGGCCTGATGGCGCTGATACAGGTGGTGATCGTCGGGCTGACGCTGTTTTCGGACGTAGGCATCGCGCCCTCCATCGCACAGAGCAAACGCGGCGATGATCGCGACTTTCTGGACACCGCCTGGACGATTCAAGCGATCCGGGGGCTGTGCCTCTGGCTGGCGGCCTGTGCGCTGACGTGGCCAGTGACGGCGTTTTACGATGAGCCTTCGCTGCTGACCTATCTGCCCATCGCAGCGCTGAGCCTTGTGGTCGCCGGGTTCAATCCCACGCGGATCGAGACGGCGCACCGGCATCTGCAAATGGGGCGGCTGACACTGCTGGATCTGGCGTCACAGGTGATTGGCATCGTGGTGATGATCGTGGGCGCGGTGCTGTATCAATCCGTGGCGGCGCTGGTGGTCGGTGGCGTGGTGGGGGCACTGGCAAAACTGGCGCTGACCCATGCGTTCCTGCCGGGGCCGGGCAACCGCTTTCGCTGGGAACGGCCTGCGGTGCGAGAGTTGGTGCATTTCGGCAAATGGATTTTCCTGTCGACCATGTTTTGGTTCTTTGCCAGCCAAGGGGACAAGGCGATCTTGGGCAAGTTCCTCTCACTCGAAGGCTTGGGGATCTACAATATCGGTTATTTCCTCGCCAGTTTTCCGCTGCTTTTGGGGCAGAACGTCACCGGGCGGGTGATGATCCCGATCTACCGCGAGGCCGGGGGCGGCGATCATCCCAAGCTGCGGCGGATGCGCTATGGGCTGAGCTGGGGGCTGCTGATGCTTTTGGCCGCAATGGCGCTGGCAGGGCCGTGGCTGGTCTCGGTGCTCTATGATCCGCGTTATCTGCAAAGCGGTGCAATTCTGGTGATGCTGGCGCTGGCGCTGATGCCGCAGGTGATCGGGATGACCTATGACCAAGCGGCGCTTGCGGCGGGGGATTCACGGCGGTTTTTTATCTCCTCGGCCTCGCGGGCCAGCTTGCAGATTGGGTTTCTGTTGGCGGGGGTGATCGCCGCCGGGCTGCCCGGTGCGTTGATTGGCCTAGGCGCGGCGATGGCCCTGTCGCATCTGGTGCTGATCTGGCTCGCCCGGGCGCATGGCGTCTGGGACGCGCGCCACGATCTGATCTTTGCACTGCTGGGGATCGTGCTCGGCGCACTGGCGCTTTGGCTGCATTGGGACCGGGTACTGGGGCTCAGCGCCACGGTCTGAGCGGATCAGCTCTTTTGCTTGCGTGCCATACGTGCGGCGCGGCCCTCTTTACCTGCCTTTAAGCGTTCTTGCCATACTTTGCCCAAGGTGCGGCGCTTTTCGCGGGGGCTGAGGTCGGGGATCGACACGACAGGGATGAGCCCCGTCTCGCGCGTCATTTGCCGGGAAGAGCGGATCACCGGACGGCGCAGTTCCAGCAAGAAGGCCACGATCAGGGCAAGCGCGAAGCTGCCCATGCCACCTATCGCCGCCCGCTTTTTGCGGCTGAGAGAGACGGGGTAATCCGGCAGTTCGGCCTGCTCCAGCGTGATCAGTTTCTCACCCCGTTGATCGGATTCGAGTGAGAACCCCACCTCCGCCTCGTTGCGGCGGGCGGTGATCACCTCCAACTGGTCCTGCAACTGGGTCAGGCGACGATCAAACCGGGCCAGTTCACGCTCGACCTCGGGCGAGGTTTGCAGGCTGGCGGTCAGCGTTTCGCGCTGCTCTTGCAGCAAATCGCGCTGAGTGGTGAGGCTTTCCAACGTGGCGTCCAGCTCCGCTTGTTCACGGGCGATGGTGGCGGCGCGGGCGTCGGGGTTGACCCGGTCGCGGGCCAGCCGGGTGGCGATGATCTCGCGGTCAAGCTCAAGGAGGGCGTCGTTCAGGCTGCTGATTTCGCCGCGGCGAAACTCAAGACTGCCTTCGAGAGACAGGTCATTCTCGGCCCGGTAATCGGCCAGTTCCGCCTCAAGCTCAGAGATGTCGCGGATCAGGTTCTGTTCTTGGCGCTGAAAGAACTCCAAGGTCTCTTGGGTCTGGCTTTGGCGTTGGGCCGCCGACATCTGGCGGGTGCGATCGGCGAATTCGCGCGCCACGGCCTGCGCATCTGCGGGGTTGTCCATCTCGGCCGTGAAGGTCATGACAGAGATGGTGCCGTCATCGGCAAAGCCCTCGCGCGGGGCAGCCACCCCGGTGATGGTAACCGAACGGCGCAGCAGATCGACCTTTTCCGACATCCGCAGCGCGGTAAGATCATCATAGAGATCAAAGCGTTGGATGATGTCCACAAGCGTGCCGCGGGCCATCAGTTGCTGTTCGATCAACTGCAGACGACGCGCCGATGACCCCTCTACGGTGGAGGGGGCCAGATCATTGGCGATCTTGGGCTGCTCGATCTGGATGACTTCGGAGGATTGGTAGACATGCGGCGTCGACAACGCCCAGTAGACCGAGGCGATGCAGCCCAGAAGCGTGATCAGAATGATAACGCCCGCCCGACGGCGGAGCATGTCGATGATGTCATCGAATGTATAGATCGGTCCCATGTGCCTCTTTCCAACCTGCCTAAAGCCCCCGACCGTTGCCCGGCGGAGTTTCCCTGCCTAGACCAGAAGACTTGGGCGATAATAGGGCGCTAGAGGGGGCAGCGACAGGGGGTGTCAGGCATATTTCGGCAGGCTGGACGCGCGCGCACGGTTCAGCACGATGCCCAAGAGCGGCACCTGACCTTCGAGCATGCGTTCGCATTCGCGCAGATGCCGCGCCATGGTTTGCGTCCCGTCCGAGATCAGCAACACACCGTCAAGTTGCGGCAGGAACGCCGACAGATCGTCATGCTCCAACATCGGCGGCATATCGTAGAGAACGATTTCAGGCTGCAGGGAGGCGCGCAGGCGCAGCAGTGTTTCGGCGGTGGCGCTGTCTTGGAGGATTTCGGCGGCGTTCACCTCGGGCTGGTCATTCAGGCCGAGGGCCAGCGTGTCACTGACCCGCAGCATCCCTTTGCCAAGATCGGCCTGCCCGCTGAGCAGGTCGCTCATTGCGCCGGGGGCTTGCATGTCAAAAGCGCGGGCCAGACCGGGGTTGCGCATGTTCATGTCCATCAACACGGTGCGCGATCCCGGCACACGCGACAGGCTCAGCGCCAGATTGGTCGCCGAAAAGCTGTTGCCGCTGCCCGAGGTGGGGGCGGTGACGGCGATATTGACCCAGCGGTGCTCTAGAGTGGTTTGACGCAGGCGCGTGCGCAGCAGGTCAAAGGCCCGCGCGGCGGCGCTGTTGCGGTGATCGTCGACCAGCGGCATGTCCCCCCCGGGGCCGGGGGTGGCGATGGGCAGGTCTTGCCAACGCGGCGCGCGGTCGTCGCCGATATAGCGCGACACGGCCGGAGCGGCGGTGGGCAACGTCTCGTCAGACGCAAGATCGCCGTCAAACTCCTCCTCATGGTCGATCACGGTGCGGCGCGGGCGGATGCTGTGCCGCATCCCCGGGCCGCCAAACTGCGCCGACACATCGCTGTTGTCCGCGCCAAGGGCGTCGGATGCATAGAGATCTTTCATCGTCTTCCCTTTCGATTTTCTGAACATGAGGCGCTAATTTTCTCGTTGTTGCCGGGCGCGGCAAGCATCGCTCAGCACCCGGTCCGGCGCAAGACGACGCCGACGGTTTTGAACAGAATGGTCAGGTCCATCGGCAGCGACAGATTGCGGCGATAGGCGGCGTCGACCTCATTGCGGTAGGTAAAGCGGCTGTTGTTGCGCGCCGAGACCTGCCACAACCCGGTAATGCCGGGGCGCAGGGCGAAATAGGCTTTTGCATCGCCGTACATCTCAAGCTGGTCGGGCATCATCGGACGTGGGCCGATCAGGCTCATGTCGCCTTTCAAGACGTTCCAAAGCTGCGGCAGCTCATCCAACGAGGTTGCCCGCAGGAAGGCGCCAACCCGAGTGATGCGCGGATCGTCCTTCAGCTTTTGCATCTCGTCCCATTCGGCCCGCATCGCCGGGTTCGCGGCAAGGTAGCTTTCCAGCACGGCATCGGCATCGCGGACCATGGTGCGCAGTTTCAGGATAGAGAAGCGTTTGCCCCCCCGCCCAAGACGCTGCTGGGTATAGAAGGGCTGCCCGCTTTCAATCCAAAGCGCCAGCGCGCAAAGGGCGATGATCGGCAGCGCGATGGGCAGGGAGGCAAGGATCAGCAGCCGGTCGATAATCGGTTTCGCATAGCGCCCATAAAGGCCGGTAGGACGCAGACGAAAGGCCGCCACAGCGCGCGGCGCGGACAGCGCGGCGGCACCCGCAGCAGCAGGCTGCGTGCGGCCCAGCATCGGGCCGGCGAGGGCTTCCATTGAGCCATAGGTATGGCTGTGGGCGTCAAAGTACTTCATTCCAAACCCCCCAGGGTTCATTCGCATTCAAACGGACCTGTCCGGCCCACGGCGCCTTCGCCCCGCTTTGTCTCAACGGCCTAGGCGGCCTATACGTTCAGGTAGGATATGTATCATTTGTTACCACCTTTTCGCCTTATTCGATCCATTTTCTCAGAAACAGACTGTTTCGCAGGAGAGGGGCTTGGCAGAAATTAGCGAGGGAACTGTAGGGGTTAGGCAGGGGGTGCTCGGGCGTGGACCCTGCTGGCATGCCGCGAAAAGAGGGGTGCGGATGGGCGGGAAAGCGTGTATCAAGGGCTTGATATTGTTGTGGAATATCATCTATTTCAGGGCTGTACCGCGATGCGCTCCGTGTATCGGCTGCTTGCATCTCCTACACTAAGGCACTTGTGGAGGGATGAGATATCGGCACGCCTGCGGTCACCTCTCGCGGAGCTCTCACAAAAATGTCAGGGCGATAAATGGGCGACAGTTGGGCGCAGGTAGTGGATGTGTGAAAGCAAATTCGTCCTGCATGGCAGCAAGATTTCAGAGGATTCTTCGGTTGGTTGGAGGCTTGGCTTGGTGCGGACCAAGGCAAATACTGAAGACCCAAAAATTGCTGTGTTCAAACGAGAGGAAAGGACACCCTGGGTCAAGATGAGCGTGCCCCGCCACCCACCAGTACAGCAGCCCCTCATTACCACCGACGATTTGTCGCCGGTTGCGTCACACAACCCAGCCGAGGTCTATTCTCCGTTTCAGCTATTGCCGTTCACGACATGTTTTTTGCCGGAACGCTGCACGTCCTCGGCCAAGGGCGTCGGCAGGTCGAAATCGTCGAAGGTGCCTGCATAGCCTTTCCAGCCCATCCGGCCGAGCGCATCGAGTGTTTCTGCCGCGCCGGTATGTCGGGCTTCGCCATAGGCTGGCGGATCTGACGGATACTGTGCTGGTCGATGGCCTAGTAGCCTCCGCGATCTTTGCCGCTGCGTTGACCTGTTGCTGAATGCACGTGAACTGTAGACCTGCACTGTCGGCGTCAATTTTTGGCTTAGGGTTGCGCGTGGGCGCTAACGGCGTCGCCTATGGGCAAAGCAGTGTCACCGTTCTAGCTCGGCGCGGGTCAGAGAGGTTTTCGGCCCAAAACCTTGAGTGTTACCGCCCGACCAAAACGCATCACCGGGTAGACCGCCTTCGCCACTCGGTCCGAGCTTAAAACCCCTCGCCGCCGCGACAGACGCGAGAGCAGGGCGACAGCTTTCGCGCCATGGAAAACCTCACCGTCAAGATCGACGATCATCCCATCGTTGAGGTCCAGACCATAACTATTGGCCTTGGTACGATCGGTGCGCGCATTGATCAGCTCAACGGCATGGCCTTCCCGAAGTCGAAGGAGCGCGACATAGTTTGCGCAAAACGGACATTCACCATCGTAGACGATCCGCAGAGGCGTCATGGCTCTTGCATCCTTTTTGTGAACTTTTGGACGGATTGCGGGTCCAACAACGCAACGTATAGCAGCATCATCGTCGCAGAATAGGTGCTGACGGGGAGCAACAGGTAGAACGTCGAATGCATGCTTAACCCGATGAAAATGGCCGTTGCGCGATGGCGCCGGGTAAGGATCGCATAGGCGAGGAAATATTCTACGACCAAGACGGCGCAGGACATCAACGCAAGGAGCATGGGAGAGGCGAGAAGTATCTCAAGCGTGCGACCTGAATAGCTCCAAACGAAAATCTGTTCGAGCCTTTGTCCTGAAATGAAGGCTTGGTCTGATTTGTCCACCGCGGTCCAGAAATAGAGTGCCGACATTTGCAGGGCGATCAGGCGCTGCCCCCACAAGATGCCATGTTCAGGTAGAACCCGATTTCCGCTTTGGATGGCCGTCCATCGGTCAAAGGAATAAGACCGGCCGCAATCCGTAAACATGAGGAAAATACACGATATACCAAGAAGATAGACATGGTGATGATTCCAACCCGCGGTACCTAGGCCTGCTTGTCTCATCCCGTATAGAAGAAATATTGTCAGCCCAAGCAGACCGATTGACAGTCTGGCGCGGACGCCCAGCAGGGCTGCGATTGCAAAGACAAAGAAGACCAGTCCCAGCAGCAGTTCGCTGAATGTTTCCGCCGCGAAGGGTGCGACTTCGGCACCGAAGCGGACAATTGCCATGGTTGCCAGCCCAATTCGCAAAAGCGCAACTGCCCGCGTTGGACCAGTGGCGTCTGGGCCCCAAGCGACGAAGTCGCGCAACATCACCCCAGCGTTCATGGTTTCTCTCCTTCGCTGGAGGCGCAGATATTTTCGATCTTCAAGGCTTGCCAGCCCTGACGGGTTCCAACCGCCCCTTCGAAACGAACCGAACTTGTTTCAGGTGCCGTTGCGCATAGGGGCGCGGCAAAATGGGCGAAATGCTCTGTCGCGAAAATGCGATTCTCGAAAAGGTAGTGCAAAATCAACGGGTACTGCTCGATATCTGCCGCTTCCAATGGGGTGTGCATTGTTTCGACACCATCCTCATGTCGCACGACAAAGCGGCCATTGGGAATGCCCACACCCACCCCAGAGAACATGACCCACTCGCGCAGCCATGGCGAATGGGAGCCAAAGATCTGTCCGGGGGCCGGGCCCAGATAGATCAATACCGCAAACAAACCGAAAGCAATGTGGCGCGCTAACATCGAAAAATTTCCGCTCTGCGGGCGTGACACGGCTTCTGGTGTGGGTACATCGGTCATTGCTGCGGCCTCTTTCACTGCTTGCGCCAGTATCTAGTTTTCACACAACCATGTTAAGAAATCGGGACGAAAATTGGGCGAAATGCGAGCCATGGTTGGGAAACATAGAAATTGCATCAGGTTTGGGCAGGTTGGGTGCTTGATAAGTGACTGAAACCCCGCAGTTCACATTGCCCAACGGCAGGGGTGATTTTACTTCCTTCGTTCCTATCTGACCCGATATTCGGCACCTGCAGGGAACAACTGCAATCTGCCCATTTTGAATAAAAACACCCATCAGCGAACGCAGAAATTAACGAACCGAGGAGGGTGCAAGCATCTTTCTGATTAGGCCTGCATGTTCAATCCGTTAATTTCGGGGCGCACTCGATTTTCTCGGTGCTACTGTCGTGGCGGCCTCTCCTATTTTGCGTTCGTCCAAAGTGTACCGCTCTGCGCCCGCTCTACGCCATGTTGATAAAGTGCGTTCATATAGGTTGGTGAAAACCGATCCGACGGATCATAGACGATCCCAGATTTCGGATCGATTGAAGTTACCGAAAAGCGTAGCCCCCGTTCGCGTGCGTAAAGCTGGGTCGCGTTGACCTGCAGCAATGCGTTGGCTCGGCCTGTGGTCGTGAGTGCCTGTTGCGAAATGCTTAACGCGGACCTTCCTACTGTTTCAGAAGCCGGATTAAGCGTGTTGTTGATCAGGACGTAAATATGCCCGCCTTTCAGCCTGTGGTCAGGGGGCGTGAACGCGAAGTTGGGGACCGCCAGAAACTGCATGTGTACGCCTTCGTCGACATGCGTTTCCGCATAGGTTTTACCCCCCGGCAGTGTATCGCAGATTTACCGGCGGAAAGAGCCCCGGCAGGGCGGCAGAGGCACGTAGGATGCTGCGAAACAGCTCGTATTACCCTGCGGCGGCGATGGCGCCCATGTCCCAGACCGAGGCCCGCGCACTATCAAGTTCCGAGGTGACAATGAGCAGGCTCTTTCCCGCTCTGTGCTTTTTGCGCGATGGCACGACGGAACGAGGGTGGGGTGTGCTTGGTGATCAACGCAGCCAGCGGCGCGGTGTCATATAGTGCGTGGCTGAAGACCGCCTGAAATGGCCGCATCCGCATGATGTCACCTGCGTCACTTTCGGCGAAAACGCGGGTCAGAACATTATCGTAATCCGGTCCCATAAACGCAAACGGAGCGATGAGGGCACTGGTTGAAATGCCGGTCACCAAGTCGAAATTAGGCCTGTCGCCGCGCTTGGACCAGCCCACAAGCGCGCCCGCACCAAAAGCACCGTTTTCACCACCGCCGGATAGGGCCAGCACGTTCGGCCCGGCAGAGGGGTCCGGTAAGGATGACGGGGGATGCAGGTGTTTGCGCCATTCATCCGGCCCATCATCCGCAAAGAGACGAAACCGCGACAGCGGGTTATTGTCCGTTTCGACGCGCGTCGCCAAAGGCGTCTGAACGGGGCTTGTGCAGGCTGAAAGGGCGGTGGCCTCAAGGCCCATGAGAAACGAACGGCGGCCCACAATGCCCTTGTTTGGTTTCGTGCAAATCATCTTAATTCCCTCAGGGGCACCGAGCGATTGGCCGTGCTCGGTAAGCTGTGATTCAGCCCGATGGTTTTCGTGGTCGGGCGCCGTGATGCCCCAGCCCAGACCCCCCATGCGCGCGAGACCGCGATGCCTCCACGCGGTAGAAACAGTCAAACAGCTTGTCCACATCGTCTTCAGGCGCGGCTGGCGGCTTGTCGTTTACAGTCAGCTGCGCGAAACCCTCGGTGTCTTGCAGATTAACGCGTATCTGGCCGGGCCCATCGGTATATCGAAAGGCGTTCTCAAGCAGGTTATCCATGACTTGGCCAATCTGCACTCGGTCGCAGGGAACCCACATCTGCGTCGGCAGATTATGCTCCAACTCTATCTCTTTAGGCCTAGCTTTGAAGGCATCGTTTCAGCCGCCTGCTTCACAAGGGACGGGAGGTCTTCTTGTTCAAGTGACGATGTCAGCTCGGCTTCGCGGCCATAGGACAGTGTTTTGAGGTCCTGCACGAGACGCAACAGTCGCATGAGCGCTGCATGCATTTCGGTCAGCGTTTTGTCGTCGGGCTGGCGGATCCCGTCCTGTAGCGCCTCAATCTGGGCGCGTAGCACCGCAAGCGGCGTCTGCAGTTCGTGGCTGGTGTTGGAAATCCATTCACGCTCGGCCTTGGCGGTTTGTTCAAGTGTAGCCGCCAAGGTGTTGTAGGGGCCGATCAACTGCCCCAATTCGTCACTTCGGTCCTGTTTGATCCGGGCCGTGTAATTGCCCGCAGCCATCGTTTTCGCTCCGGCCTCCAACCGCCGAATGGGCTCAAGCAACTGGCGCGCGATGATAAACGCAGCCGCAGCCGAGAGGGCGATGGCGATCAGCGCTGCAAGAGCAAGAGACGCATACTGCCCGCGCTGAAAGAATGTGTCGCTCGCATCTCGCTGCTCCATCGGCGCGTTTAATCCGATATAGCCAAGAAGGTTCGCACCAGCGAAGGTGTTGTTCGCGCATACGGGGCGCCGCTCAAATAGCGCCGAGCGTTCAATATGGCCCGCGATCTGAATGCCATCGCGGTCAAGCAGCACGATACGTTTCTCCAGCCTCATATTGTCATCGCCTAATGTAAACGGCGGTGGGTTGTCTGGCCTTGGTGGGGGGGCTTCAGGTGGAAATTTTGGGGACCGGCTTGGGCGAGGCATGTGCATGTACAAAAGCAGCCCACAGTTGCGGGTCTTCATCAAACTCGGCCCAGCCGTTCTGCCCACGCTCAGTCAAGGACGTTGCGAGCTCGTCGAACCGTGCCAGTTCGCCCCTGACCAGGTAGCGTGCGAAACCCTCGCGCATCCACAGGGCGACCATTGGCAAGGCGCTAATCCCCAGCCACGCCCAGCGGCGGCCAGAAGCTTCGCATCGCCGAGCCCAAGCCCTTCTTGCCCTCTCAGTCTGAAAAACAAACTGCCGAGCGCCCAGAAGGTCACATAGCCGACAATCGCCCCCCAGATCTCGCCCACCGGTAATGTGCCGCCAGCATAGGCATTTAGCGAAAGCCCCAGAACGATAAGCGGCAAGGTATACCGGTCCGGCAGGCGCTTCTCGCGCAGGTCGATCCGTACCAGCAGACCCAGCAACACGGCCAGAATGGCCGTGCTCGCAATGAATAGGGCAGGCGACATATCCGCGTTCGAAGGCGTTCCGTTGTGGGTTACGTTGTGATTCAGCCGTGCAGAGGGTCTCTAGCCGGTTGCTCTTTATGGAGAAGTTGGAGAAGTGGCAGCCCGTAGGGGAATCGAACCCCTCTTTCCAGGTTGAAAACCTGGCGTCCTAACCGATAGACGAACGGGCCACTCTTTGTCAGGTCAGTGCAGCGTTTCGTGTGTTGCTGCTCTGTCTGTGAGCGGACGTTTAAGTAATCCGGCGGGGGGCTGCAAGCAGAAAAATGAACTTTTTCTAGAAAAAGTTTTCAGGCCCGCGCGGCGTCCTCCAAACGCAGTTGAACTGTGCGCCGACCGCGGAAATTATTGATGTCGAGACGCCCGGCGAGGTGGAAGCGCGCGCCGCCGTGGTTTTCAAGCGCAGGCCCGAGGGGCCCGTCGTATGCACCGAACGCAATCGCTTCGAGGTTCGCGCCCAGACCGTCGCCAAAGCTGACCTTGAGGTGGTTCTCACCCACGCGTTTGGCAAAGCGGATTTGCATATCGGCGAAGGCATAGCGCGGGGCAGGGGCGCCCGCGCCGAAGGGGCCGGCCTGATCGACCATTTCGGCCAGTTCCACAGTGGCCGCGCCGGGCATCATCATGCCGCAGAGGTTCAGGTCAGCAGGTCCGGCCAGATGCGCACCTTGTTTGGTGAGCAATTCGCCAAGCCGTTCCATCGCCGCGTCGATCTTGTCTTCTGCCACCGTCAGGCCCGCTGCCATCTTGTGACCGCCGCCCTTGATCAGCAGCCCTTCGGCAGCAAGGCGCTGGATCGGCGCGCCAAGGTCGATGCCACTGATCGAGCGGCCAGAGCCTTTGCCAATGCCATCTTCGACGCCGATGACGATGGAGGGGCGGTTGGCGGCTTCTTTCAGGCGCGAGGCGACGATCCCCACCACGCCGGGGTGCCAGCCGGGGCCAGCGGCCCATGCCAGCGGCCCGTCAAAGCCGCGCTCTTCGGCCTGTGCCATGGCGCTGGCGCGCACGGCGGCTTCGACCTCGCGGCGGTCGGTGTTGAGCTGGTCCAGTCGCTCGGCCAAGGCCGCGGCCTCATGCGGGTCGGCGGTGGCCAAAAGCCGCGCGCCAAGGTCGGCCTGCCCGATGCGCCCGCCCGCGTTGATGCGGGGGCCAAGCAGAAAACCGAGGTGATAGGCCGTGGGGGCCGTGTCCATCCGCGCCACATCGGCAAGGGCGGCCAGACCGGGGCGCGCGCGGCGGGCCATGACTTTGAGACCCTGACGCACAAAGGCGCGGTTGACGCCGATCAGCGGGGCCACATCGGCCACGGTGGCCAGCCCAACGAGGTCTAGCATCCCCATGAGGTCCGGCCCCTTCTGGCCCGCTTCACGCAGCTGGCGGCCTGCTTCGACGAGCATCAGAAACACCACCGCAGCGGCGCAGAGATGCGCCAGCGTGCCGTCCTCGTCCTGTCTGTTGGGGTTCACCACAGCGAGCGCATCCGGCAGCGTCTCTCCGCCCAAGTGGTGATCGAGCACGATGACATCCGCGCCCTTGGCAGCGGCGATGGGGCCATGAGACAGCGTGCCGCAGTCGACGCAAACGATCAGGTCATGGTCGGCGGCGAGTGCCGACATGGCCTCGTCATTGGGGCCATAGCCTTCGTCGATACGGTCAGGGATATAGAGCGTCGCGCGGTGGCCCATGTCGCGCAGCCAGACGAGCAACAACGCAGCGGAAGAGCCGCCATCCACGTCGTAGTCAGCGAAAATCGCGATGCGTTCACGTTTTTGGAGAGCCGAGAGAAACCGCGTCGCCGCTGCCTCCATATCGCGCAAGCTGCGTGGGTCGGGCAGCAGGTCGCGCAGGGCGGGGGCCAGAAAGCCCGCCGCCTCGGTGTCGAGCACGCCGCGGCGGGCCAGCACTTGGCACACCGGGTCGGGCAGGCCCGCGCGCTGAACCAGCAGTTCCGCCGCGCGAGTCAGTTCCACGTCAGGGCCGATCCAGCGCCGCCCGGTCAAAGATGTTTCGACACCGAGAAAGCTCATGCGGACCTCATTTGGCCGTTATGGAAGGGTGTGGGGAGGGCCAGTCTGGCCCTCACTCTGCCGGGGTGCGGTAGTTGATGCGGCGGACCGACCCGGTGCGCGAGCGCATGATCAGCGTCTCGGTGGTCAGCCAGCCCGGCTCACGCTTCACGCCCGGAAGGATGTTGCCACCGGTGACGCCCGTAGCGGCAAAGATCACGTCTTGGGTGACCATCTCGTCGCGCGAATAGATGCGGTCAAATTCGGTGATCCCGGCCTTGGCTGCACGGCCTTTTTCGTCGTCGTTGCGGAACAGCAGGCGGCCATACATCTGCCCGCCCATGCATTTCAGTGCGGCAGCGGCCAGCACGCCCTCGGGCGCGCCACCTTGGCCCATATACATGTCGATGCCGGTCTCGGGGTCGGCGCAGTGCATCACACCTGCCACATCGCCGTCGGTGATGAGGCGGATGGCGGCACCGGTTGCGCGCACCTCGGCGATCATATCCGCATGGCGGGGACGTTCGAGGATGCACACGGTGATATCCGACGCCGCGCAGCCCTTGGCACGGGCCAGTGCTTCGACCCGCTCACCCGGGGTCATGTCGAGGGTGACAACATCGGTCTCGAAACCCGGACCGATGGCGAGTTTGTCCATATAGGTGTCGGGCGCGTGCAGCATGGAGCCGCGCGGCCCCATGGCGATCACGGTCAGCGCGTTGGGCATGTCTTTGGCGGTCAGCGTGGTGCCTTCAAGCGGGTCAAGCGCGATGTCCACGCCGGGGCCATTGCCGGTGCCGACCTCTTCGCCGATATAAAGCATGGGGGCTTCGTCACGCTCGCCTTCGCCGATGACCACGACGCCCGCGATATCGAGCATGTTGAGCTGTTCGCGCATGGCGTTGACGGCGGCTTGGTCGGCGGCCTTCTCGTCACCCTTGCCGATCAGCTTGGCCGAGGCCAATGCGGCGGCTTCGGAAACACGGGCGAGGCCCAGTGAGAGCATGCGGTCTTGGAATTCGGCAGAAGCGGTCATGAGGTGTCCTTGGGTGCAATGTGTTTTCTGTCCTGTACCCTCGCGCGGGCCTCGGGGCAAGTTTTGGGTTGGGCGCAGGTAGCACTTGGCCGGGAATCAAGCCGCAGGCGCCGGGCCGTCACGCCAAAGGCGTGCCGTATTATAAGGGCGCACCTTTGGTGCGACCGGGTGGGCGATTTGATGAGGTCGGGTGCACCCTCGCGGAGCGCACATCACGGCTGCGCCATAAAGTGGCATGTCGCTGCCTTCAGTTTGCCGATCCGCTGGCAAACGCCGGAGCTTGCCTCCAAATGCCACCTAAGCCCGGAATCAAGCCGCAGGCGCCGGGCCATCGCCTGCCCGCCCAGACGGGTAGCCGATTTGGTGGGGCTGGGTGCTACTTTGCGATGGTACATCTTGGCTGCACCATAAAGTGGCAATATTCGCGGTCAAATCGCCGACCCGCGGGCAGGCGATGGCCCTCAACGCAAACCTTCAGACCTCTTCGATCCGCAACGCGACCGGCTCACCCGCCAGCACGCCGGTCTTGTCCATATTCGCCAGCGCCTCAACCAGCGCATTGCGGCTGGTCTTATGCGTCACAATCAGAACCGGGGCAGAAGTGTCGGAATGTTCATACTGGCGCATCCGGTAGATGCTCACGCCCGCTTCGCCCAGCACGGTGGCGATTTTCGCCAGTGCACCGGGTTTGTCGACCAGCGCCATGCGCAGATAGTAAGGTGCCGGGCGCTGGCTGCTGGCGGGGGTGGTTTGCTCTAGTGTCTCGGCGGGCTGGCCAAAGACGGGCCCGCGCAACCCGCGCGCAATATCGCAGACATCGGCCATCACCGCGCTGGCCGTTGGACCTTCGCCCGCGCCGGCACCGCGCAGCACGATCTGGCCCACGGCATCGCCTTCGATCACCACCATGTTGGTGCCGCCATCAAGCTGCCCCAAAGGCGAGGTCTGCGGCACGAGGCAGGGCATCATCCGCTGCTCCAGCCCGCGGCCGGTTTTCTGGGTGACGCCCAGCAGTTTGATCTTGTAGCCCATGTCGGCGGCGGCGCGGATGTCTTCGATGGCGACCCGTTCGATCCCCTCAAGCTGGATGCCGTCGAAGTCGATCTTGGTGCCGAATGCGATGGAGGACAGGATCGCCAGCTTATGCGCCGCGTCGATACCGCCGACATCCAATTGCGGATCGGCTTCGAGATAGCCCAGCCCATCGGCCTCGGCGAAAATCTCTTGATAGGTTTTGCCCGAATCCTCCATCCGGGTGAGGATGTAATTGCACGAGCCGTTCATCACCCCCATGATGCGGGTGATCTCATTGCCAGCAAGCCCTTCCATCAGCGTCTTGATGACCGGGATGCCGCCCGCCACGGCGGCCTCATAGCGCAGCGCCACGCCTGCGCCTTCGGCCTGTTCGGCCAGCGCTTGGCCGTGTATCGCCAGCATGGCTTTGTTCGCCGTGACCACATGTTTGCCCGCTGCCAGGGCGGCTTCGGTCGCGGCCTTGGCGGGGCCGTCCGCGCCGCCCATGAGCTCCACGAAAACATCCACGTCATCGCGGGTCGCCAGTTTGACGGGGTCATCTTCCCAATCATAGGAAGAGAGCGACAGCCCGCGATCCTTGTTGCGGGTGCGGGCAGAGACCGCAGAAACCGTCATCGCGCAGCCGGTGCGGGCCTCTAACAGGGCGGCCTGCTGGCGCAGAATGCGCAGCACACCCACGCCCACGGTTCCCAATCCGGCAATCCCGAGGCGAAGCGGCTTAGACATGGCGGTGGTCCTTCTGGTCTGATCCGAAAGGCCCGGCAGATGGGGCCGGGCATTGCCGCGATGTAGCGGGTTCAGCGCCTGCGTGCAACGCGCCAAACGCGCTTCAGAGTGCTGGTGTCTGCGCCAGACGTTCACGTTCGTCAGAGGTGATCCGCTGTTGGCGCAAACGTTCGGCCCGTGCGCGCAGCCGTGCCACCCGTGCGGCGGTGGTGGTATCAGTGCTATTGCTGGATACCCGTCCGGCGCGTGCCTCTAGTTGTGCTGCACGTCCGCTAAGCTCTGCTTCGGTCTGCACTGGGTCAATCCGCCCGGCCGTGGCTTGGGCCAAAAGGGGGGCGATCGGCACAATGTCGGGGTAGGGGGCGGCTTCGAGTTCGGGGGTGATCGTGCGATCAAGTTCGGGGAATTGCGCGCAACCCGCGAATAGCGTCACGCCTAGAAGCAAGGCGGCAATCGAAAAAGGACGGGGCGTGCGCATGAGTGTCATGCCTCGTTCTGCCCCAGCGGCGATCTTCGCGCAAGCGGGGTTTGCTTTTGAACGCTTGTTCATTAAATTGCCGCCATGGCAAGAACCACAGGCTCTCATTCAGATATCACCGGCCCGCGCGTGCGCGCAGCTGCACTGCGGCTTTTTGCACGGGGCGGCTATGCCGCCGTGTCGATGCGCGCGATTGCTGCTGAGGTCGGCGTTCAGGCCGGGGCGCTTTATAACTACACGCCCGATAAACAAAGCCTTCTGTTCGACCTGATGCGGGCACATATGACCGACCTGCTGGCCGAAACGCCCAACAATGCAGACCGCTCTGCACTGCAGCAGTTGCAGGACTTCGTGGCCTTCCACATCCGCTTTCACGCGGATCGGCCTGATGAGGTTTTCATCGCCTACATGGAATTGCGCAATCTGACGGAGGAGAATTTCGCCGTGATCGAGCGTCTGCGCCGCGACTATGAGGACCGGTTGGAAGCGATCCTCCGCGCCGGAGTTGCCAGCGGCGATTTCTCCGTCGCCGACACCAAGATCGTGACGCTGGCGATCATCGCGATGCTGACGGGCGTGAATACTTGGTACCGCGCGGGCGGGCGGCTGTCGCTGGACGAGGTTGTCGCGCAATATTGGGATATGGTGCGCAAGGCCGTGACCGCCTAAGCGGCCACGGCCCTTCGGTTCAATGCGCCGGGCGGATGAACGTCCCATTGTTCAGATCGCGCATCGCCTGCTGCAATTCGGCGCGGGTGTTCATCACGATTGGCCCATGCCACGCGACGGGCTCTTCAATCGGCGCGCCAGAGATGAGAAGAAAGCGCACACCTTCCTCGCCAGCCTGAACCGTCACCTCATCCCCGGTGCCGAAACGGATCAGTGTCCGGTCGCCCGACATATCGCGGATGTTGACCTCTTCGCCGCCGACCTCTTTCTCAAGCAACACGCCCGCGGGGGCAGAGGCATCCGCGAACGCCCCCGCGCCTTGGAAGACATAGGCGAAGGCCCGGCGGTAGGTGTCGATCTTAAAGGTCTTCTTGACCCCTGCGGGCACGAAAACATCCAAATACTGCGGGTCAGCCGCGATGCCATCGACGGGGCCGCGTTTGCCCCAGAACTCGCCGGTGATGACTTTCACCCGCGTGCCGTCGTCGTCGGTCACCACTGGGATATCGCTGGACTTCATATCCTGATAACGCGGCGCGGTCATCTTCTGGGCTGACGGCAGGTTCCCCCAAAGCTGGAAGCCATGCATCTGCCCGGCGGCATTCCCGCGCGGCATTTCTTGGTGCAAGATGCCCGAGCCTGCGGTCATCCATTGCACGTCGCCCGCGTTCAGATCGCCGGTGTTACCCAGCGAATCCGCGTGTTCCACGGTGCCTTCGAGCACATAGGTGATCGTCTCGATCCCGCGGTGGGGGTGCCAGGGGAAGCCCTTTTCAAAGTCTTCGGGCCGGTCGTTGCGGAAGTCGTCAAACAGCAGGAAAGGGTCCAGCTCCGACGGATCGTGGAAGCCGAAGGCGCGGTGCAATTTGACGCCTGCGCCTTCCATTGTGGGCGTGGCGCGGCGGGTTTCCAATGTGGGTCTGAGGGACATGATGCTCTCCTTTGCGGTTGCTTAGAAGATAGGCGGTGGCGGTGTCCTCAACAATTGGCCCCGGCGAACGGGCCCTGTGCAAATTTGCGCAGCTTCAACAATTTGGCACATTGACAGCCAATCCGCCGAGCGAGGTTTCCTTGTATTTCTCGCTCATGTCCGCGCCGGTTTGGCGCATGGTTTCGATACAGGCGTCCAGCGGCACCAGATGCGTGCCGTCGCCGCGCAGCGCCAATGAGGCCGCCGAAACCGCCTTGATCGCGCCCAGCCCGTTACGCTCAATACAAGGTACCTGAACCAGCCCATTGACGGGATCGCAGGTCATGCCAAGGTGATGCTCCAAGGCTATCTCGGCGGCATTTTCGATCTGCTCCGGCGTGCCGCCCATCACAGCGCAGAGCCCGGCGGCGGACATGGCAGCGGCGCTGCCGACTTCGGCCTGACAGCCCGCTTCGGCCCCCGAAATCGAGGCGTTGTATTTCACCAGCCCGCCGATGGCGGCGGCGGTGAGCAGGAAGTCTTCGATATGCGCCTCTGACGCGCCGGGCACGTGGTCGAGGTAATAGCGTAAGGTCGCGGGCATCACGCCCGCAGCCCCGTTGGTGGGGGCGGTGACGACCTGACCGCCCGCCGCGTTTTCCTCGTTCACCGCCATGGCATAGACGCTCATCCAATCGTTGATCGTATGCGGCGCGGATTGGTTCTGTCCGCGCTCGGCCATCAACGCGTCGTAGATGCCCTTAGCGCGGCGTTTCACCTTGAGCCCGCCGGGCAGGATACCGTCTGTCGTTAGCCCCCGGTCAATGCAATCGCGCATCACCTGCCACAGCCGTTTGCTGCCTTCGCGCAGGTTCTCGGCCCCGCCGCGCGCCTCCTCATTGGCGCGTTTCATACCTGCGATAGTCTTGCCGGATTTCGTCGACATCTCAAGCATTTCCGCGGCGGACTTGAATGGGAAGGGCACCGGCGCGCCTTCATCCGTGTCCTTGCCTGCGGCCAGTTCCTTTTCGGTCATCACGAAGCCGCCGCCGATGGAATAATAGGTTTCGCGCAAGGCAACGTCGCCTTGGGCGTCGGTGGCCATCAGCATCATGCCATTGGCGTGGCCTGCAAGCTTGGTGTCGTAGTCGAAGATCATGTCGTGCTCGGGGTCGAAGCGCAGTTCGGGCAGCCCCTCGACGCTGATGCGCCGGGTCTGCTTGATCTTGTCCAGCGTCTTCTCGGCGGCTTCGGCGTCATAGTCTTCGGGCGTGAACCCGGCGAGGCCGAGGATCGTGGCGCGGTCGGTGGCATGACCCACCCCGGTAAAGGCCAGACTGCCGTGGAGCGACGCGCGCAGCCCGGCAAATTGGAAAGGCGATGCGCGCATCTGGTCCAGGAAACGCCCCGCCGCCACCATCGGCCCCATGGTATGCGAAGACGAAGGGCCGATACCCACTTTAAACATGTCGAAGACGGAAAGAAACATCAGGTGGCGGACCCTTTTATGGTTGCGGGTGTCGGGGCGCGGTGGAACGGGTATCGCCCAGACCTTTGGCGCATTGCAAGTGGTGTGGGCCGATCCAACCATTTCCTGCCGCCGCTTGGCGCGCTGAAAGCGACTGAAGGCGCGCTCTGGCCGTCTTGTCGCATCGCCGTGCGTCCAAAAACCGCTGACTTGCCCCTCGCACCCTATGCCAATTCGCCCTATAACGCGGCAAACGCCTGAGAGGGAGCACCCGATGTCCGGAGACCTATCACCGATCGACAAGGCCAAATTCGTGGCCGCGAAACGGGCCTGTGAGTTCGTGGAAGATGGGATGCGCGTGGGCCTTGGCACCGGATCGACGGCGGCGTGGCTTGTGCGCTGTCTGGGCGAGTTGGTGCGCGAAGATGGGCTGCGGATCAAAGGCGTGCCGACCTCCTCGCGCACGGCGCAACTGGCGCGGGAGGTGGGGATCGAGGTGATCTCGCTCGATGAGGCGAAATGGCTCGACCTGACGATTGACGGCGCGGATGAGTTCGACGCAGAGCTGAACCTCATCAAAGGCGGCGGCGGCGCGTTGCTGCAAGAAAAGATCGTAGCGACGGCCAGTGACCAGATGGTGGTGATCGCCGATATCGGCAAAGAGGTGCATCATCTGGGGGCATTCCCCCTGCCGATCGAGGTGATTCCCTTTGGCTGGCAGACCACGCAGGCGCTGGTCGAAGAGACGCTGATCTCTATGGATGTGCTGGGCCAAAGCTCGACCCTGCGGATGAACGGCGAGGTGCCTTTCATCACCGACGAGGGGAACTATATTCTAGACCTGCGGCTGGGGCGCATCGGCAACGCGCGGCAACTAGCGCTGGTGCTGAACCAGATGCCCGGCGTGGTGGAAAACGGCCTGTTCATAGATATCTGTGACGCGGTTGTGATCGGCTACGGGGATGGCAGGGTTGAGGTGCGCGACATAAATGAAGGCACCGTGGCGACCGACCGGCTGGAATTCGTCGAGACCGACAACCTGTTTTCCGACCTCAGCGATTAACGCCCAAGAGCGAGACACGCGCGATCCCGCGCAACACCAGAATATGCGCGATCCCGCGCAACACCAGAATATGCGCGATCCCGCGCAACACCAAAAACGACTAAGAGAGGCGCCAAATGGCCAAGAATGAATTCGACTACGACCTGTTTGTCATCGGTGGCGGCTCGGGCGGTGTGCGGGCGGCGCGTGTCGCGGCGGGCGAGCATGACGCCAAGGTCGGACTGGCCGAAGAAGACCGCTATGGCGGCACCTGTGTGATCCGGGGCTGTGTGCCCAAAAAGCTGATGGTCTTTGCCTCGGGCTATGCCGATGTGGTGGATGAGGCGAAATGCTTTGGCTGGGATCTCAAGGCCGGGGCCTTCGATTGGCATGACTTCAAAAGCCGCCTGAACACAGAGTTGGACCGCCTTGAAGACGTTTATCGCAAGCTCTTGAAGAACTCTGGCGTCGATACTTTCGACGCCCGCGCGCGGATCAAAGACGCCCATACCGTCGCCCTTTCCGACGGGACCGAGAAGACCGCCAAACATATCCTCATCGCCAGCGGCGGTCGCCCCGTGCGCCCCGAGATCGAGAATGCGGAACTGGGTCTGGTCTCCGACGATCTGTTCCACCTTGAGAAGCTGCCCAAGTCGATCCTGATTATCGGCGGCGGCTATATCGCCTGTGAATTCGCCTGTATCCTCAACGGCTTGGGTGTCGAGGTGACGCAATACTACCGCGGTGCGCAGATCCTGCGCGGCTTTGACGACGAAGCCCGCGGCATGGTGGCCGAGATGATGCAGGAAAAGGGGATCGACCTGCATCTTGGCACCAACATTCTGGAAATGTCGCCCAGCCACGAAGACGGCAGCGGCCCGATGAAGGTGAAGCCGACCAACGGCACCGAAAAGATGTTCGACCAAGTGCTCTTTGCCACTGGCCGCCGCCCCAACAGCGACGACATGGGGCTGGAAGAACTGGGCGTGAAACTGGGCCGCAGCGGTGCGATCGAAGTGGATGAGTACAGCCAGACCGCCGTGCCCTCGGTCTATGCTATCGGCGACGTGACCAACCGGATCAACCTTACGCCGGTGGCGATCCGCGAAGGCATGGCCTTTGTCGAAACCGTCTTTGGCGGTAATCCGACGCCGGTCGATCATGATCTGGTGCCCTCGGCGATCTTCACGCAGCCCGAAATGGGCACCGTGGGGCTGAGCGAGGAAGACGCCCGCGACAAAGGACCGATTGAGGTCTATGCAACCTCTTTCAAACCGATGCAGGGGGCCTTTGCGGGCAAGGCGGACCGGGTGCTGATGAAGCTCATCGTCTGTGCCGATACGCGGGTCGTGCTGGGCTGTCATATCGTCGCACCAAATGCGGGCGAGTTGATCCAGATGGTCGGCATCGCGGTCAAGATGGGGGCCACGAAAGAGCAGTTTGACGCCACCTGCGCGGTACACCCAACCATGTCCGAAGAGCTGGTGACGATGCGTAATCCGACCCGCACGGCTTGAATATCGCGCGAAAGCGTACAATTTTTGGAACGATAGGCCGCATGGGCGGCCGAGAGGGGAACATATCAATGGCAGGAAATTCGCAAGGCCCCTGGGGGGGCGGCGGAGGCGGCAACCGGGGCAACGGCGGAGACCGGGGCACCAATGGTGACCGCGGCAACGAGGGACGCAACGACGGGCCGCAGGGTCCACGCGGGCAGGGCGGTGACCGCCCCCAGATGCCCGAGATCGACGATCTGGTGCGCAAGGGCCAAGAGCAGCTGCGTGTCCTGATGGGCGGCCGTGGTGGCGACCGGGGCAATGGCACCGGCGGCGGTGGCCGCGGCTCTGGCGGGCCGGGCGTGACCCGCTCGACAATTGGTATTGCCCTTTTGGCCGGCGTGGCGCTTTGGGGTTTTGCCAGCTTTTATACCGTGCGGCCCGAACAGCAGTCGATCGAACTGTTCTTGGGCGAATTTTCCGGCATTGGCACCGAGGGTTTGAACTTTGCCCCATGGCCGCTGGTCACGGCAGAGGTTTTTGACGTCACCACCAACCGCACCGAAGAACTTGGTGTGCGGCGCGGCACGGGCGGCAACGAAGGCCTGATGCTGACCACCGATGAAAACATCGTCGACATCGACTTTCAGGTGGTCTGGAACATCAAGAACGCGCGCGATTTCAAATTCTCGCTGCGCGATCCCGAAGCCTCCGTGCGTGCGATTTCCGAATCCGCGATGCGCGAAGTTATCGCCCAGTCCGAACTCGCGCCGATCCTCAACCGGGACCGTGGTGCCGTTGCAGATCGGGTGAAAGAGTTGATTCAAACCACGCTTGATAACCGCAAAACCGGCATCAACGTGCTGCGTGTCAACGTGAACAAGGTCGACCCGCCCAGCCAAACCGTGCAGGTCACCGATGCCAATGGCAACACGACCACGCAGTCGGTCGTCGACGCTTTCCGCGACGTGCAAGCGGCCGAACAGGAGCGTGACCGGGTAGAGCGTCAGGCCGATGCCTATGCCAACCGCCGCACCGCCGAAGCCCGCGGTGAATCCGCGCAGCTTTTGGAAGCCTCCGAAGGCTATCGCGCCCGTGTGGTGAACGACGCTGTAGGTGAAGCCAGCCGGTTTGAGGCCGTCTTGGAAGAATACCGCAACGCTCCCGACGTGACGCGCAAGCGTCTGTATCTTGAGACCATGGAAAAGGTGCTGGGCGACGTGGATAAAATCATCCTCGAAAACGGCAGCGGCCAAGGCGGGCAGGGCGTCGTTCCCTATCTGCCACTTAATGAATTGCGGCGCGGCGGAGGGTCGAACTGATGCGGAAAACAAGTCTTATCATTCCCATCTTGGTGATCGCCATCGTGGGTGTTCTCTCGGCTGTCTTCGTCGTGGACGAGCGCGAAAAAGCGCTGGTGCTGCGTTTTGGCCAGATCAAACAGGTTCGCAATGAGCCGGGCATCGGCTTCAAGGTGCCCTTCTTGGATGAGGTCGTGCGCTACGAAGACCGCATTCTGTCGCTGGAAACCCCGGTGATCGAAGTTACCCCCGCCGATGACCGTCGTCTGGAAATCGATGCCTTCGTGCTCTACCGGATCGACGACATGGTCCAGTACCGCCAAGCTTTGGGTGCGGGCGGTGAACGTCAGGCCGAAAGCGAAATGGGCGGCATCATGGAAAGCCAAATCCGTGCCGTGCTTGGTTCGCAAGGCGTGACCTCCAACACGATCCTGTCGCCCGAGCGGTCGGACCTGATGGAGCAAATTCGTGTCCGCGCAGATGCCCGTGCACAGGCGCTTGGCCTCAAGGTCGTTGATGTGCGTCTGCGTCAGACCAACCTGCCAGAGCAGAACTTTGATGCGACCCTGCAGCGGATGATCGCCGAACGTGAGCGTGAAGCCACCGATGAACGCGCCCGTGGCCGCGAGGCCGCGCAGCGTGTGATCGCCCTTGCTGACCGGACCTATGAAGAGATCCTGTCGGAGGCGCGTCGGGACGCACGGATCATCGAAGGTGAGGCGGACGCTCAGCGAAACAAAATCTTCGCGCAGTCTTATGGTCAGGATCAGGAGTTCTTTGAATTCTACCGGTCGTTGACCGCCTATGAGCAGGCCCTGCGGGGCGAGAACTCGACCATGGTGATGTCGCCGGACAGCGAGTTCTTCAACTACCTGCGCTCGGACCGCAATCCTTCGACCACTGTCGATGCGAACGCACCGCCGCAGACAGCGGCCGAGGCACAGGTCCAGACGCCAGCCGAGGCACCGCAAACCGATGCGCCGGCGGCGGAACCTGCGCCAGCGGACGATAGCGCTGCTGCCGACGACACGCAGGAGGAGGCCGCCCCTGCGGCCCCCGCCACGCCTGAGCCTGTAGCGCCTGCACCTGTCGCGCCGGACGCGGAGGCCGACCAGCCAGCCGCGCTCGACGAATGAGCCTTGTTCTACTGGCTCTAGGGTCGGTGCTGATATTCGAGGGGCTGGTGTACGCACTGGCCCCTTCGTTTTTGGAGCAGATGCTGGAAATGCTCCGCCGTATCCCTGAGGCGGCGCTGCCCCAACTCGGCGCACTGGTGGTGGTCGCCGGATTGATATTTGTCTGGCTGGCGTTTCAATTGGGCGTCTAAAGGCCGGATCAGGGGCCGAAGGACGTTCGGTTTCGCCGCGCATTCTGCCAAGGCACAGAGGCCCGAGCGATAAATCATCAGCCGCGTGCCCGTTGAAATGCCCGTGATCGGCCCCATCTTTGCTGTTGCAGCGCGTCCTTTCGGAATGCACTCTGCCCACGTTGGCAACAACAGGAACAATCAGGAGACGATGAATGCAGGCCAAGGCGGTTTCCCTGTCCAAAACAGCACAACACACCCAATGGATGCGAGCGATGGCAATGGGGGTGATGGCGCTGACCCTCTTGATCCTGCAAGCCAGCATGGCGCTGGCCAAACCTGAAAGCCTCGCCCCGCTCGCGGAAAAGATCAGCCCCTCGGTGGTGAATATCACCACATCGACCACGGTTGAGGGCCGCACCGGGCCGCAGGGCATCGTTCCCGAAGGCTCGCCTTTCGAAGACTTCTTTCGCGAGTTCCAGGACCGCAACAACGATGGCGAGGGCAACCGGCCGCGCCGTTCCTCGGCGCTTGGCTCGGGCTTTGTGATTTCCGAAGATGGCTATGTGGTGACGAACAACCACGTGATCGAAAGTGCCGATGAGATCACGATTGAATTTTTCTCGGGCGAGGAACTGGTCGCCAAGGTGATCGGCACCGACCCCAAGACCGACATTGCGCTGCTGAAGGTCGAAGCCAGCCAGCCGTTGCCCTTCGTCTCTTTCGGCGACAGCAACGCCGCGCGTGTGGGGGACTGGGTGATTGCCATGGGCAACCCGCTGGGGCAGGGCTTTTCAGTCTCTGCGGGCATCGTATCAGCCCGCAACCGGGCGCTCTCGGGCACCTATGACGACTACATTCAGACTGATGCTGCGATCAACCGGGGCAACTCGGGCGGGCCGCTGTTCAACATGGATGGCGAGGTGATCGGCGTGAACACCGCGATCCTGTCGCCCAATGGCGGCTCCATCGGGATCGGCTTTTCGATGGCCTCGAACGTGGTCACCCGCGTGATCGACCAGTTGCAGGAATTCGGTGAGACCCGCCGCGGCTGGCTGGGTGTGCGCATTCAGGACGTGACCGACGATGTAGCCGACGCCATGGGCCTCAAGAAAGCCGTTGGGGCCTTGATCACAGACGTGCCGGAAGGCCCGGCGAGGGAAGCAGGGCTCAAGACCGGTGACGTGATCAAATCCTTTGATGGCGTCGAAGTCGTCGATACCCGCGGTCTGGTGCGTCAGGTGGGCAACAGCCCCGTGGGCGCGACGGTCCGCGTGACCGTGCTGCGCGATGGCAAGACCCAGACCATCAAAGTTGTGCTGGGCCGCCGCGAAGAGGCCGATGGCGCTGTGCCTGCCGATATGGACGAAAACGCCGATGGCGGCACCGAGGCAGAGCCGCAGTCGACCATGCTGATGGGCCTGACCCTGATGCCGCTTACGGATGATCTGCGCGCCGAACTGGGGGCCGATGGCGATATGAGCGGTCTTGCCGTGACGGATGTGGATCAAACGTCGGAGGCCTTTGAGAAGGGCCTGCGCATGGGTGACATCATCACCGAAGCGGGTCAGGAACAGGTGACAAGCATCGCTGATCTGGAAGCGCGGATCGCCGCAGCGAAAGAGGCTGGCCGCAAGTCTCTGCTGCTGCTGGTGCGCCGTGGCGGCGACCCACGATTTGTCGCGCTGTCGCTGGCAGAGTGATCCGCTACCGTGGTTTGGAAAGGGCGCCTCCGGGCGCCCTTTTTCGTTGGGGGATCAGCCGCCTTGCCGGGGCACCGCGACAAGCCCAAGCGCACGGGCCGTGGTGAGCGACAGCACCTCGCTGTTCGGCCCCTGTTTGGCCTGATAGCGCCGTACGGCGAGCCGTGTCGCTCTGTCCATCTCACCGGTGATCGGCCCGGCGTAAAAACCGCGTGCCTGCAGCGCCCGTTGCAGGGTGCTGTTGAACTCTGACGTTAGCACATCCGGGCAGGGGGTCTCGAACCAGTTGTCGACCCGTGCGCGCACGATCTCTTGGCGGGTCTCTGTCTTGTAAACCGGTGGTTTGGCGATGCTGCCATCGGCGTTCATTTTGGCGGTGGTGACTTCGACCTGTTCGGTCACCGTCTCTATCACCGCGGGGCTGACCGTGCGGCCCCAACAACTGCCCTCAGCCGCGCCTGCGGGGCCGTTGCGGGTGGCTTCCAGCACCCCCGGCTCCGGGCGCGGCGTGGCCGGGGTCGTGCTATCACACCCCGCAATCCCGGCCACCGCCAAGAGCAGCGCCCCGCGTAGGGTGGCGGATCGGAGTGTGATGGGCTGTTTCATGCCGGTTCTCTCGGGGCTTGCCTGTCGTTTGCGGTGCAGACTAGCGGGATGCGCGGACCTTGCCCACCGCAATGTCACGCACTGCGTGACCTCATGAAAAGGGGGCTGGAACCGGCTGCCATAGCCCGCTAAACAAGGCCGAGCTTTTAGGACGAAAGGGCATCATCATGGCCAAAATCACCTATGTCGAACATTCCGGCACCGAACATGTGGTCGAGGTGGCCAATGGTCTCACGGTCATGGAAGGCGCGCGGGACAATAACATTCCCGGCATCGAAGCCGACTGTGGCGGGGCCTGCGCTTGTTCCACCTGCCACGTCTATGTCGATCCGGCCTGGACAGAGAAACTGACCCCGATGGACGACATGGAAGAAGACATGCTCGACTTCGCGTTCGAGCCTGACCCTGCGCGGTCGCGTCTGACCTGCCAGATCAAGGTTACCGATGCGCTGGACGGTCTGCGCGTGCAGATGCCGGAAAAGCAGATTTGATGCGGGCGGTCGGCACAGTTCTGCTTGCGCTGATTGCGACCAGCGCCGCGGCGGAGACGATCACCGCCGCGCGCTATATCTCGCCCACCGGGCGCTACGCCCACGGCATTCTGGGCGATGCGCTGGAATGGGGTGGGGTGCAGATCTCCTTGGCAGACGGAAGCGCGCGACGCTTCAACCTGCCCCGCGACCATGTTTTCGAAGATATCGCCCCGCGGCTGGTCGATGTGACCGGTGATGGCGCGCCCGAAGTGCTGGTGATCGAGACCGACATGAACCGCGGTGCGGCGCTGGCAATCTACGGCCCCGAGGGCAAGATTGCTGAGACCCCGCATATCGGCCAAAGCAACCGCTGGCTTGCCCCCATAGGCGCCGCTGATCTCGACGGTGACGGCGCGGTTGAGATCGCCTATGTCGACCGCCCTCATCTGGCGCGGGTGCTGCGGGTCTGGCGTTTTGCGGATGGGGACCTGAGCGAGGTGGCTCAGATGCCGGGGCTGACCAACCATCGAATCGGAGAGTCCTTCATCTCGGGCGGTCTGCGCGATTGCGGTGCCGGGCCAGAGATGGTGCTGGCGGATGCCGATTGGCAGCGCGTGGTCGGGGTGACCCTGACGGACGGGCAGCTTGCGCGTCGCGACATCGGCCCCTTCGCGGGGGCCGACAGCTTTGCTGCGGCACTTGCCTGTGAGTGAGAGTGCTGGGGCGGCCTAAGCCGCCGCCTGTTAGCTCAGCGCGCGCCAGCCGATGTCGCGGCGGCAGAAGCCTTCTGGCCAATTGATCCCGTCGACCATCGCATAGGCACGCTCCTGCGCCTCGGCCAATGTATCCCCGCGCGCGGTGACGTTCAGCACGCGGCCGCCGTTTGCCAAGATCGCCCCGTCTTGCGCCACGGTGCCCGCGTGGAACACCATATTGGCGCTGTCTTCGGGCAGGTCTTTCAGCCCCTTGATCTCACTGCCCTTTTCATAGGCGCCGGGATAGCCATTCGCCGCCATCACCACGGTCAGCGCGTGGTCTTCGGCCCAGTTGACCTGCATCTCGGCCAAAGACCCCTTGGCCGTGGCCTGCATCAGATCAAAGGCCTGCGCACCAAGGCGCATCATCAGCACTTGGCATTCAGGATCGCCAAAGCGCACGTTGTATTCCACCAGACGCGGCTGGCCGTCTTTGATCATCAACCCGGCATAAAGCACGCCTTGATAGGGCATCCCACGTTTCGCCATCTCGGCCATGCAGGGGCGGATGATCTCATCCAACGCGCGTTCGGCGATCTCGTCGCTCAGCACCGGGGCGGGGGAATAGGCGCCCATGCCGCCAGTATTGGGGCCGCTGTCGCCGTCGCCGACGCGCTTGTGGTCTTGGGCCGTGCCGATGGGCAGCACGGTTTCCCCGTCACAAAGCACGAAGAAAGACGCCTCTTCGCCTTCCATGAACTCTTCGATCACGACCTCGGCGCCCGCGTCGCCAAAGGCACCGTCGAACATCTCATCTACGGCGGCGAGGGCTTCGGCGTCACTCATGGCGATGATGACACCCTTGCCCGCCGCCAGACCGTCGGCCTTGATGACAATCGGCGCGCCTTGCTTTTCCACATAGGCGCGGGCGCTGGCCGCATCGGTGAAATGGCCATAGGCCGCCGTGGGCGCATCGCAGGCGTCGCAGACTTCCTTGGTAAAGGCTTTGGAAGCCTCCAGCGCCGCCGCCGCTTTGGAGGGGCCGAAAACGTCAAATCCTGCCGCGCGCAAGTCATCGCCCACACCCGCGGCCAGGGGCGCTTCGGGGCCGATGATGACGAAGTCGATGTTGTTCCCCTCACAAAAGGCCACAACCGCCGCACCATCCATGATGTCGAGCTTGGCGCATTGCGCGATGGCGGCAATGCCCGCATTGCCCGGTGCCACGATCAGCTTGTCGCATTTGGGGTTCTGCATGACCGCCCAAGCAAGTGAATGTTCGCGGCCACCGCTGCCGAGGATCAGGATATTCATGCCGCGCACTCCCTTGGACTTCGTTGCTCCGCGTTCTAAGCTGGGGTGCCCACAGACACAAGGTGCCCAGATGGATCTGTTCGACGACCCCGCCCCCGGTGCAAACAGCCCGGAATTTACGGTTACAGAGCTTTCGGGCGCGATCAAACGGGTGATCGAGGGGGAGTTTGCCCATGTCCGGATTCGCGGTGAGGTGGGGCGGGTCAGCCGTCCGCGCTCGGGGCATGTCTATCTTGATCTGAAGGACGACCGCTCGGTGATCTCCGGCGTGATCTGGAAGGGTGTGACCGCACGGCTTGAAACCCAGCCCGAAGAGGGGATGGAGGTCATCGCCACCGGGCGCATCACCACCTTTGGCGGGCAGTCGAAATACCAGATCGTCATCGAGGACATTAAACCGGCGGGCATGGGCGCGCTGATGGCGCTCTTGGAGAAACGCAAGGCGGCACTGGCGGCGGAGGGACTCTTTGCGCCCGAACGCAAACGCCCGTTGCCCTACCTGCCCGAGATCATTGGCGTGGTGACCTCGCCCTCGGGGGCCGTGATCCGCGACATCCTTCACCGGCTGCGGGACCGTTTCCCGCGCAAGGTGCTGGTCTGGCCGGTCGCCGTACAGGGCGCGAAATGCGCGCCCGAAGTGGTGCGCGCCATTGAAGGGTTCAACCGGCTGACCCCCGGTGGCGCATTGCCCCGGCCCGAGTTGATCATCGTGGCCCGTGGCGGTGGATCGGTCGAAGACCTTTGGGGCTTTAACGAGGAAAACGTCGCGCGTGCGGCGGCAGCCTCGGAGATCCCGCTGATCTCTGCCGTGGGGCATGAGACCGACACGACGCTGATCGACTTCGTTTCTGACAAACGCGCGCCGACGCCGACCGCAGCGGCGGAGTTGGCGGTGCCCGTGCGGCATGAACTGGCAGCATGGCTCGAAGGGCAGGGCGCAAGGATGCGTCAGGCGCTGAGCCAAGGGCTGACCCGGCGCGGCCAGCGGATGCGGGATCTGGCGCGGGCCTTGCCGCGTGCCGAGACCTTGCTGGAAGGGCCGCGCCAAAGGCTCGACCGGGGTGGGGAGAAACTGGCCCCCGCGCTGATCGCGGGTGTCCAAGGCCGCCGCGTGAAACTGGCCGATATGTCCGGCGCCCTGCGCCCCGGCACCCTGCGCCGCCAGTTGGAGGCTGATCGTCAGCGGCTGGCCCAGCTATCGGCAAGGCTCGACCCCGCATGGCAACGCAATTTGGCAGGGCAGCGTGAACGGCTCGGGACAAGGATCGACCGGTTTCACCCCGAGGTGTTGCAGCGGCAGATCCTGCGTCGTCGTGAACGGCTGCTCGACCGTACGCAGACTTTCCGCCCCGAGGTGCTGCTGCGCGACCTTTCCCGCCAAGACCAGCGATTGAATGAGGTGCTCGCCCGGTTGGCGCGCGCAGGCCGCGCGGATCAAGACCGCCGTCGCCGCCAGATCGACGCTTTGGGCCGCACCCTTGGCACGCTTGGCTACCGCGAAACGCTCGCCCGCGGTTTCGCCGTGGTGCGTGGCGATGGCGATGTGGTGACCAGCGCCGAGGCCGCAAAGAACGCCGCCCGGTTGGAGATCGAATTTGCGGATGGTCGGCTGGCTGTCAAAGGCGAAAGCTAAGGCCGGTCAGACCCCGACTTCGGGCCCGAGACAGAGCAGAGGGTCATTCTGCTCCTGCGCCTCGTAAAGCTCGGTTTGGGTTGGGTCATTCTCGAACCGGGCGACCAGCCCGGATGGGCTTTCGGTGAAGCTCCAGCATTGCGGGGTGGGGTCGTCTTCGTAGACGAAACAGATCAGCCCCTCGGCCTCATACCAACGCCCCTCCTTGCAGCGGCCATCAAGAAAGGACCACTGCACGCGGCGATCCTCGTGATAGACCTCGGCCCCATAGGGCTCGCCGGACTGGCCGTAGTAGAGCGTTTTGCCCTGCGTATAGGCCTCGAACTCCGCCGCCGACATCTCGGCCAAGGTAGGCAGGGGCAGGAAGGCGCAGATCAGGGCGAGGGTATGTCTCATCCCAACAGCCTGCCAGAAGCCCGCGCCCCGCGCCAGTGGGATCAGCCGCGGCGCCACCGCGCCACGCGGCGGTCCATCACCCGACGCCAGAGCGGTGGCACAAGGGCGATCACCGCCATGATGGGCAGGGAATAGGGCAGTTTCGGCATCTCTTCGGTCACTTCCAGCGCCGGAAAGGCGCGGGCAGGGCGCATGTGATGGTCCGAATGGCGCGGCGCGTTCAGCATCATCGCGGCAGAGTACCATTTCGGCGCGTTCCAACTGTGCTGCGGGCCCATCGGCTCGAACCGGCCATCGGGGCGTTGCTGCCGCCGCAAGCCATAATGCTGCACAAAGTCCGACAGCAGCAGTTGCATCTGCGCATAGGCGGCAAGGCCAAGATAGGCCAACAGCCCGGTAATGCCGCCCAAAAGCAGCGCGGTGAACAGGGCCACTGCGGCACCGCCGAGGTAGATCGCATAGGGGTGAAGCCCCTTCGCCCCCGTCTTGCGCGCCCGCTGCGCGTTGTCGGCCTGCCACCCGGCGCGAAACTCCCCCCAGCTTGCGCTGAGAAGAAACCGCCAGAACCCCATGCCCTTGGGCGCGGAATTGGGATCGGCGGGGGTGGCGGCGGCGGGATGATGCACCCGCAGATGGGCCGAGACGTGATGCCCGTGGAGCAACGAGATATAGACCGCCGTGCCGATCCGTCGGGGCAGGCGGCGGGATGCGTGGATCAACTCATGTGCGTTGGAATTGCTGATCTGACCCAGAAACAGACCGAGGGCGGCAAAGATCAGCGCGCGGTCCAGCCCCTCAAGATGCGGCGCGCCGCCAATCGCCCAGACCCCGAGCGGCAGCAGCATGAAATGCACCGCAGCCAATGTCAGCGTCAGTCCCCGACCGGACCTGTCGGAAAGGGTCAGCGCGCGGCCCAATCGGTCCATAAAGGCGACATGAACCGTGATCGAAAAAAGCGCCAGCACAGGCCAGACCCCGCCCCAGAGGGCGGCGGCGGCGATCAGCACCGCTGGCGTCAAACTGGCGATCACATACCACAGCACGTGTTTTCCCCTCCTCATGACCCGCCTTGCGGCGCATCCTCCCATTCTGCCCGCCGCACGGCCTGCGCACAACGCAAACACCCGCGCGATTGTCGCTTTTTGATCGCCGGGCTGCGCCTTGATTTGCTACCAAGGCGGAAAGCAAGGCGGGGGGAAGCGACATGGCGCTGGATGATCACGGTAAAGCGGCGGGGCAGGAACCGCAAAAGGGCGTCTGGAAATCCGGCAAGGGCAAGGGGCGGCATCACCCCAAGGGTCGGCAGGTGCAGGACGCGGCTTGGGAGCAAGTTCGCGTGCTTTTGGGAGACCGCCCGCGCCGCCGCGATCTGCTGATCGAGTTCTTGCATCTGATCCAAGACCGCTATGGACATCTCTCTGCCGCGCATCTGCGGGCCTTGGCCGAAGAGATGCGCCTGTCGATGGCCGAAGTCTATGAGGTCGCCAGTTTCTACGCGCATTTCGACGTGGTGAAAGAGGACGAAACCCCACCGCCCGCGTTGACCATCCGTGTCTGCGATTCGCTGTCTTGCGAACTCGCCGGGGCGCAGGCGTTGAAATCGGCGCTGGAAGAGGGGCTGGACCCCGCAGAGGTCCGCGTGCTGCGCGCGCCCTGCATGGGGCGCTGCGACACCGCGCCGGTGCTGGAACTGGGCCACAATCATATCGACCACGCAACGCCGGAAAAGGTGCAAGCGGCCCTTGGGGCTGGGGATACCCATGCCCGTCTGCCTGACTATGAAACTTACGAAACCTTCGCCGGATCAAGTGGCTACGAGGCACTGTTGAACCTGCGTGCTGGCGGCAATTGGGAAGCGGTGCAAGAGCAACTGCTAGAGGCCGGGCTGCGCGGGCTCGGCGGGGCGGGCTTCCCCTCGGGCAAGAAGTGGGGCTTTGTACGGGCCAATCCCGGCCCACGCTATCTGGCGGTGAACGGCGATGAAGGCGAGCCGGGCACTTTTAAGGACCGCTGGTATCTTGAGCGCAGACCACATCTTTTCCTTGAGGGTATGTTGATCGCCGCATGGGCGGTCGAGGCGGAACAAGTCTTCCTCTACATGCGCGACGAATACCCGGCGGTGCTGGAAATCCTGCGGCGTGAGATTGCGGCGTTGGAGGATGCCGGCGTCATCACCCCCGGCTATGTCGATCTGCGCCGCGGGGCGGGCGCCTATATCTGCGGCGAAGAAAGCGCGATGATCGAAAGCATCGAAGGCAAGCGCGGCCTGCCGCGTCACCGCCCGCCTTACGTGGCGCAGGTGGGGGTCTTTGGCCGTCCGACATTGGTGCATAACGTGGAAACCCTGCATTGGATTGCCCGCATCTGCCGCGAAGGGCCGCAGGTGCTGAACGCGACCGAAAAGAATGGTCGCAAGGGGCTGCGCAGCTACTCGGTCTCGGGGCGGGTGGCGGAGCCGGGGATGTATGTGCTGCCTGCGGGGTCGACCATCACCGATATCATCGCGGCGGCGGGGGGCATGGCCGAGGGGCATGTGCTGAAGGCGTACCAGCCGGGCGGGCCGTCTTCTGGCCTGTTGCCTGCTTCGATGGATGACGTGCCGCTCGATTTCGACACGCTGCAACCGCATGGGTCGTTTATTGGCTCGGCGGCGGTGGTTGTCCTCTCGGAACATGACAGCGCCCGCGCGGCCGCGCTCAACATGCTGCGGTTTTTCGAGGATGAAAGCTGCGGGCAATGCACGCCCTGCCGGGTGGGCTGCGAAAAGGCGGTCAAGCTGATGCAAGAAGACCGCTGGGATCAAGGGCTGCTGGAGGAGTTGTCGACCGCGATGGTCGATGCCTCGATCTGCGGGTTGGGGCAGGCGGCGCCGAACCCGATCCGGCTGGTGATGAAGCATTTTCCCGACGAAATCTAACCGCGGCCCCTCTCGGTTGCCTTGATCTGCCCTAGGCGCCCTTCCATCTGCGCGGGCAAGCCTATAGATCAAGACGAAACTGCATGGGAGACGCCGATGGCCTTCTTCACGAAGCTCAAGGACCGCTTGTTCAAATCCTCGTCCAAGATCGACGAGGGGCTAGAGGCGATTGTCAGCGATGGCGGCGAGACGGAGGCCGAAGCGGCCCCGGTTGACGCGGTGATAGACCAGCCCGGCGCGGCCTCTGATGTGATGCCCGACGGGCAGGACGACAGCGGCCCGATGTTGGCAGCTGAGCAGGAGGAGGAAACCCCCGAACCCACTCCAATGCCAGAGCCAACGCCCGCGCCGACGCCAGAGCCCGTCACCATTCCCGAGCCCACCCCTCAGCCTGCGCCTGCGGTGCCACCTGAGCCCGCAGACCCGGAGCCCACGCCCGAACCCGAGCAGGTGCCGCCAGCGGTCGATCCAGTCCCCACTCCGGCCCCCGACCCCGCTCCGGCCCCCGACGAAGTGCCGCCCGCCGTGGACCTGCGCCAAGCCATGACCCCGGTCGCGCCTGCGCTCGACGAAGCAGAGGCCGCCCCTGCGAAGCCGGGCCTTCTGGGTCGTCTGATGGGCCGCAGCGCAGCGCAGCCAGTTGTGCGCCGCGCGCTGGATGACGAGATGCTCGAACAGCTCGAAGAGTTGTTGATCAGCGCCGACATGGGCGTTGATACGGCCTTGCGGGTCACCGCCAACATGGCCGAAGGGCGATTTGGCAAGAAACTGTCAGTGGCAGAGATCAAACAACTGCTCGCCAGCGAAGTCAGCCGCATCATGGAGCCTGTGGCGCGGCCCCTGCCAATCTATTCCAAGACCCCGCAGGTGGTGCTGGTGGTCGGCGTGAACGGCTCGGGCAAAACGACGACCATCGGCAAGTTGGCCTCGCAATTTCGTGCGGCGGGTAAGAAGGTCGTGATCGCCGCAGGCGACACCTTCCGCGCCGCCGCGGTGGAGCAATTGCAGGTCTGGGGTGAACGCGCAGGCGTGCCTGTGCTGACCGCAGCGCAGGGCAGCGACCCCGCCAGCCTTGCCTTCGACGCCATGGGCCGCGCGCAGGAGGAAGGCGCCGATCTGTTGCTGATCGACACCGCAGGCCGTTTGCAAAACCGGGGCGACCTGATGGAGGAATTGGCCAAGATCGTCCGCGTCATCCGCAAGAAGGATGAGACCGCGCCGCATAACACTCTGTTGGTGCTGGACGCGACGACCGGGCAGAACGCACTGAACCAAGTGAAGGTTTTTCAAGAGATTTCCGACGTCAGCGGTCTGGTTATGACCAAGTTGGATGGCACCGCCAAGGGCGGCGTGCTGGTGGCGCTGGCGGATCGTTTCGGCCTGCCGATCCATGCCGTGGGCGTGGGGGAGCAGATCGATGATCTGTCGCCCTTTGACCCGGATGAATTTGCCGCCGCTTTGGTGGGCACGGATGGCTAACGCACTCTTGGCCGCCGCGCTCGGCGGCCCGGTTCAATCATGGGTGCCAAGCAGTTTTTCGATTTGGCGCAACACGGTAAGCACGGCAACGACGATCCCCGCCGTGAGGCAGGCCAGCAGGATTTGCCCCGCGCCGCAGGACAGTCCAATCGCCCCCGCCAACCACATCGACGCGCCGGTGGTGATGTTGCGCACTTCGCCGTTGGAGGTGAAAATGATCCCCGCGGCAAGGAAGGCGACGCCCGCCGTGACCGCTTCGATCAAACGCAGCGGATCAAAGCGCATCTGGTCGCCCTCTCCGAACTCCAGACTGCCCAGCTCTTGCCCGATGATGATGAACAAGCAGGCCGCGATGGCCACCATGATATGTGTGCGCAGCCCCGCAGGCTTGTCCCGGCGCTCGCGCTCAAACCCCACAACGCCCGCCAGAAACGCGGCCATCAGCAGCCGCGCGGCAGCGACAGTGACAGGCACTTTGGAAAAACTGTTGGTCAGATCGGCGAGCAGGCTTTCAAACATGGAATTTCCATTGGTGATAAAGGCTTTGAGGAATAAACCTCTCGCCGCTGTGGTGGTTCCGCGATGACCGAGTGGATCCTGTCGATCGAAGGCACGCCCGCGGGCCATACCGCGGCGCTTTGGTTGGCGCTGTCGGCGGCCTTTTTACATGCGGTCTTTGGCGCGTTGCAAAAGGGGCGGCATGATCCGTGGCTGACACGCGGGGCGATTGATGTCTCCTATGGTGTGATGGCCGCGCCCTTTGCGCTGTTCGTCGTGCCATGGCCCGAGCCGCATATGTGGCTGATCTTCCTCGGCGCTTTCGTGATCCATGTGATCTATAAACTGTTGCAGGCTTGGGCCTATACCAAGGGCGCTTATACGGTGGTCTACCCGGTGGTGCGCGGCACGGGGCCGCTGTTTGCCGTGGTCGGCGCCTATCTGATCTTTGGCGAGCGCTTCAACGCGGTGCAGTGGCTGGGTGTGGCCGTGCTGCTGAGCGGTATCTTCGGGCTGGCGGTTTATAATCTGCGCAATCTCGTCGCCGCGCGCGATACGTTGCACGCGGCCTTGGGTCTTGCTGTGCTGACGGGCTTGTTCGTGGCGCTTTACACCACATATGACGCATACGGTATTCGCGCCACGGCGGACCCGTTTACCTTTCTCGCGTGGTTTTTCATGATCGACGGGTTGGTGATGCCGGTGATTGCATGGCGGCGCTGGCACCGGATGGAGAACCCACCCGAGGTGGCGCCGCTGATGCTGCGCGGCGTGATCGGCGGTTTCATCGCTTTTGCGAGCTTTGGGTCGGTCATGCTGGCCACGCGGCTTGATAAGGTGGGCGAGGCGGCAGTGCTGCGCGAGACATCGACCGTCTTTGCCGCGCTGATCGGCGTGCTGGTGCTGAAAGAAACCGTCGGCCCGCGCCGCATCGCGCTGATGGCGCTGATCGCGGCCGGGGCGGTGATTGTTGAAATGGGCGGCTGAAGGAACAGGCATGTCAGAACCAAGAGAGATCAACCCAATGCTGCGTGCAGGCTTGGAATACGGGCCGGTGCTGGCCTTCCTCGTCGCCTATCTGTGGCTCAAGGATAACACCTACACCTTTGGCGGGACCGAATATGACGGCTTCATCGTTGTTACTGCGATGTTCGTGCCTTTGCTGGTGCTGTCGACCGGGGCGCTTTGGGCGCTGACGGGCAAGCTGAGCCGGATGCAGGTCGCCACCGTGGTGCTGGTGGTGATCTTTGGCGGGCTGTCGGTCTGGCTGAACGACGACCGCTTTTTCAAGATGAAACCGACGTTGATCTATGTGCTCTTTGGCGGCCTTTTGGCGGTTGGCCTGCTGCGCGGGCAGTCCTATCTGAAATACGTCATGGAAGAGATGATGCCCCTGCGCGATGAGGGCTGGATGCTGCTGACCAAGCGGCTGATGTTTTTCTTCTTTGGCCTCGCGTTGGCGAATGAGCTGATCTGGCGGTTCTTTTCGACCGACACATGGGTCTATTTCAAAACCTTCGGCCTGACGGCGGCGATTTTCGTTTTCTTCATGGCGCAGGGCAAGCTGTTCGAAGCCTACGGCGAGAAGAAAGATCAAAGCTGACCCGAATTTAAACCATGCCCGCGCGAAACTGTTGACCTGCAGCGTCGCGCGGCGTAATCCACCCCGCGTGGCGATTTGTTACCGGATTGTGGGCCACGTTAAACATGCCGCTAAAAGGTCAGGATGAAAGACCCCCTTTCGCTTGGCCGCGTCTGGGGTTTTTTTATGCCCGCAAGGTCGGGCCAGAAGGATGAGATAGATGAGCAACGACCGTCACGCGCGCACCCAAGCGATCCACGCAGGCACCCGCCGCAGCCAATATGGCGAGGTGAGCGAGGCGATCTACCTCACCCAAGGGTTCGTTTACGACAGCGCCGAACAGGCCGAGGCGCGGTTCGAAGAGATCGGACCGGATGAGTTCATCTATGCCCGCTACGGCAACCCCACGGTCGCGATGTTCGAGGACCGCATCGCCACCTTGGAAGGGGCCGAAGATGCCTTTGCCACGGCCAGCGGCATGGCGGCGGTGTCGGGTGCGCTGATCTCAATGCTGAAAGCGGGCGATCATGTGGTGTCGGCCCGGGCGCTTTTCGGCTCCTGTATCTATGTGCTCGAAGAAATCCTTGGCCGCTATGGCGTTGAGGTCACCTTCGTCGACGGCAGCGATCTGGGCGCATGGGAGGCGGCGATCCGGGATGACACCCGCGCGGTGTTCTTTGAATCCGTTGCCAACCCCACGCTTGAGGTGATCGACATCGAATCCGTCGCCAAGCTGGCCCATGCCAAGGGCGCGCTGGTGGTGGTCGATAACGTGTTTGCCACGCCGGTATTCTCCCGCGCGATTTCGCAGGGGGCGGATGTGGTGGTCTATTCGGCGACCAAACATATCGACGGGCAGGGCCGCGCGCTTGGCGGTGTGGTGCTGGGCAGCCGCGATTTCATTCGCGGCACGCTTGAGCCCTATATGAAACACACCGGCGGCTCGATGAGCCCCTTCACCGCGTGGATCATGCTCAAGGGGTTGGAAACCATCGACCTGCGGGTGCGGGCACAGGCGGCCAGCGCACAGGAATTGGCAGAAGCGCTGGAGGGCCACGCCGAACTGGCGCGGGTGCTTTACCCCGGCTTGGCCGCGCATCCGCAAAACGCGCTGGCGATGCAGCAGATGGGGGCAGGGGGCACGGTACTCTCCATTGACCTCAAGGGCGGCAAAGCGGCGGCCTTCGCCTTCCTGAATGCGTTGCAGGTGGGGGTGATCTCCAACAACCTCGGCGATGCGAAGACCATCGTGACCCACCCGGCCACCACGACGCACCAGCGTTTGCCGCAGGAAACCAAAGACCTTTTGGGCATCACGCCGGGGCTGGTTCGCATCAGCGTGGGGCTGGAATATACCGGCGATCTCAAGGCTGATCTGCTGCAAGCGCTGGTGGCGGCGACGTAAGCCTGACCTGATGTGTCGCAGGCGCGGTGGCATTTTTGCCCCGCGCATCATACATTAAGGACGACAGACCGGAGGGCCGCGCAATGAACATCGTGACTGAGATGTCCGAAACACCGGATCGAAGCGCGGCGGAGGCTGCGCTCGCCACCCTGCGCGCTTGGGCCGAAACGGCCACCCCTGCAGAGATCGCAGCCCTTGACCCGGCCATGGCGCGGATGCTCGCGCCCGCCGACTACCCGGCACTGAGCCGTGCCTACCCCGAGGACTTCACTGCTGGAGCCAACTACCGCGCCAGCCTGCCGGATCTGCAAAACGGCCCCTCCAGCCTGATCCGCGGGGCGCAGCAGTTGATCCAGCATGTCGGCATCTCGAACTTTCGCCTACCGATCCGTTACCGCAGCCGTGAGGGCGGGGATATGCGGCTGGAAACATCTGTGACCGGTTCGGTGTCGCTTGATGCGGAAAAGAAGGGCATCAACATGTCCCGCATCATGCGCAGCTTTTACCGCCATGCAGAGGCGACCTTTAGCTTTGAGGTGATCGAAGCGGCGCTGGATGATTATAAGACCGATCTCGAAAGCTTGGACGCAAGGATTCAGATGCGATTCTCTTTCCCGATGAAGATCGGCAGTTTGCGCTCGGGGCTGACGGGCTATCAATATTATGACATCGCGCTGGAACTGGTTGAGCAGGACGGAGAGCGCAAAAAGATCGTGCATCTTGATTACGTCTATTCCAGCACCTGCCCCTGTTCGCTGGAACTCAGCGAACACGCGCGGGAAACGCGCGGGCAATTGGCGACGCCGCATTCGCAGCGCTCCGTGGCGCGGATATCGGTCGAGACGCGGGACGAGGGCGATTGCCTGTGGTTCGAAGACCTGATCGAGATTTGCCGCCGCGCCGTGCCGACCGAGACGCAGGTCATGGTCAAGCGCGAGGACGAACAGGCGTTCGCCGAACTCAACGCCGCGAATCCGATCTTTGTTGAGGATGCCGCGCGGCTGTTTTGCGAGCAACTCTTGGCCGATGGCCGGGTGGGGGATTTCCGCATTGTCGCCAGCCATCAAGAAAGCCTGCACAGCCACGATGCGATCAGCGTGCTGACCCAAGGTGAGACCTTCGCGGCGCAAAGCATCGACCCCAAGCTTTTCAACACGCTCTTTCACGTCGGCTGACCCGGCGCGGCGCGGTGGTCGCGCGATGGTTGTCCGCACCACGCGCAGCGCCCCTTTGCGGGGCATTCCGGGTGACTTAGCGCAGATATGGCGATTGTCGCCCCGTCAGCCCTGCAAGTCCCGACCAGCGGCTATGCGAAAACGTCGGTTCTGCTGCGGCGCAGCATTGCCTATCTAACGGTCATCGAAATACTGGAAATTGCAAAGGCAATCAGATGACCTACCAGAGCACTGCTCATCCCGCCCACTCCGTCTCTCCCTTTGAAGGGCTGCGGCGCGCCGGCGCCGGTCTGCGTCGCTTTTTTGCGGGGATCGGCCATGGCATCATGATGGGCTCCACCGCCCACCGCCGTTTTGAGCAGGTCCAAGGCCTGCAAGCGAAAAGCGACGAAGAACTGGCCGCCATGGGCATCAAGCGTGACGACATCGTTCACCACGTTTTCAAAGACCTCTACTACATCTAAGACGACACGGACCGGGGCCAAATCGCGCCCCGGTCCCGTCTCGGCTTGACAGCGACGAGCGGCCAAGCCAACGCTGCGCCCATGTTGGATATACGACCTGTCGGATATGTCGTGGGCCTTTTGGTGGCCGTGCTTGGCCTTGCCATGATCATCCCGATCTTGGTCGATCTGGCCGAGGGCCGGGGCCAATGGTGGGTCTTCGTCGAAAGCGCGCTGATCACCACGTTGGGCGGCGGTATGATCGCCCTTGCCAGCGCCAATGGGGTCCGCGAAGGGCTCACCATCCAACAGACATTTATGCTCACCACCGGCGTCTGGCTGATGCTGCCGCTGTTCGGGGCCTTGCCCTTCGTGCTGGGCGCGACCGATGCCAGCGTCACCGACGCGATGTTCGAGGCGATGTCGGGGCTGACGACCACTGGGGCCACGGTGCTGACCGGGTTAGAAGACTTGCCCAAGGGCCTGCTGATCTGGCGCGGTATTCTGCAATGGCTGGGCGGCATCGGTATCGTCGTGGTCGCCATGGTGTTCCTGCCCGAGTTACGGGTCGGTGGTATGCAGATCTTCAAATCCGAATCCTTTGACACCTTTGGTAAAATCCTGCCCCGCGCGGGGCAAATCGCGACTCAGATTTCGGTGATCTACCTTTGGCTGACGCTGGCTTGTATGCTGAGCTATCTTGCCCTCGGGATGAGCACATTTGACGCGACGGTTCATGCACTGACCACGGTATCGACTGGGGGATTTTCCAACTACGATGCCTCGTTCAGCACCTTCTCTGGCCCCGCCGAATATGTCGCGGCGATCTTTATGATCCTCGCGGCTTTGCCTTTCGTGCGCTACGTGCAGCTTATCAACGGCAACCCCGTAGCCCTGCACCGCGACCCGCAGGTGCGCGGCTTTTTCATGACCTTGACCTTTCTGGTGGTGATTGTCTTTTTCGTCCTGCGCAGCGGCACGACCTACGAGTCCGAGCGGATCTTGCGGGAAGCGATCTTTAACATCACCTCCATCATCTCGGGCACCGGCTATGCGTCGGCGGATTATATGAAATGGGGCAGCTTCGCCGTGGCGCTGTTCTTTTTCATCGGCTTGATCGGCGGCTGCGCGGGCTCGACCACCTGTTCGATCAAGATCTTCCGTTATCAATTGCTCTTTGCCTCGATCCGCGCGCAGTTGCGGCGGATCCGCTCGCCCCATGGCGTCTTTACCCCGCGCTATGATGGCCGCCCGGTGGGGGCGGACGTGCTGAGCTCGGTGATGTCGTTCTTCATGTTCTTCGTGGTGTCGCTGGGGCTGATCTCGGTCGCGCTGAGCCTGACGGGGTTGGATTTCGTCACCTCCGTCTCGGGCGCAGCGGCGGCACTGGCAAACATCGGCCCGGGACTGGGAGAGATCATCGGCCCTGCGGGGAACTTCAGCAGCCTCAACGACACGGCGAAATGGATTTTGATCATCGCCATGTGGATTGGGCGACTGGAATTGCTGGCGGTCTATGTCATGTTCACCGCGAAATTCTGGCGCGCCTGAAACGCAAAAGGGCGGCGCCGATGGCACCGCCCTTTGTCTTTGTCGCTTGGGGCTGAGCCCCCCGCGTTACTCCCAGCAGCTTACCAAGACGGTCATCCCCTGCGCGCGCAGCGTCAGATCGCGCGGCGCGATCGGGCCTGTGGCCCCCTGCGCCTGTTTGCTGCCCAAGCCTGCGTCTTGCGCCGCTTTGAGGATCACATCACCATCGAGGGCAAAGCTTACGTCTTCGGGCAGTTTGCGGTCCGCCTCGGTCTGGGGAAGCAACATGCCCACCACATGGCCATTCTCGTCAAAGACCGGCCCCCCGGCATCACCGGGCTGGGCGTTGACCGATAGGCGTTTGAGGTTTTCATCCCCGTTCAGCCCCTTGAGGTCCGACAGCGCGCCAAAGGTCAGGGTCGCGGCACTCAGCACCCCTTCGTAGGAGTAGCCCGCGACAGAGATTTCAGATTGCAGACGCGGTGCGCCATTGCTGAATTCAGCCACGGCCAGCGGGGCGAGGCGGCTTTCGGGTTTGAGCAGCGCAAGCCCGCGTGCCTCATCGGTGGCGATCACAGTGGCATCGGTATCCGCGTCCAGCGTGACCCGGGAGCAGGAGGCGACAACCTCGCTCGTGGTGACAACTGCACCATTGCCGTCGATGAAAAAGCCACTGCGGGCGATCTTGGGCTGGCGGATTTGCAGACCCGCGACCAGATCAATCGCCTGCGCGTCGCTGTTGCCTGCGGCGGCGTCCAACACGCCGGGCAGGCGGGTCAGGCTTTTGGACATCTCAGCCACCACGCGGCGGCGGCGGTCTTCGTCCCCGGCGGGCCAGATCAGGGTGAACCCTTTGATTTGACCGTTTTCCAGCGAGACCTGCGTCTGGCTGATGATGCTGCCGTTCTCCCCGATCAACTCAAAGGAGTTGCGCTTGCGTTCGCGGGGGCCATCCAAGGGGACGATCTCAAGCGTTTGCATGATGTCATAGAGACCGTAGAGCGTATCTTGGTTGCCGGGCTGGCTGATCAACAGCACCCGTGCGCCGATGTTGCCGCTGGTGTCGTAATGGGCGAAGGGCGGCTCGTAGCGGGCGAATTCGACCTCAGCCGTGGGCATCATGACCTCGATCCCGGCTTTCTCATCGCGCACCATTTGCAGGCCCAGCCCATCGAGCACGGCATTATACTGCGCAATCAGCGCGGCACGCTGTCGGGTGGTCAGCACGCCAGTCTGGTCATATCCGTTCGCCGCTTGCCACGCCCCCATAGAGGCGCGGGTGCCCCGGCCAAAGGCACCATCAATCGCAGCGTCGTAAAAACCGGCCCATTGCAGCGCGATTTGCAGGTCTTTGCGCTCTTGCGCCGAGAGGGCGCGTTCCGAACGGCGCGCCTCTGCCGGGGTTTCATCCGGCTCTGGCGGGGTGGGGGCCGGAGCGGTTTCGGCCTCTGTTTCTGCATCAGCGATTTCAATCTCGCCCTCAGGCTCGCCTTCGGTCGTTGTCGCGTCGAGCGGGGTTGTCGTGACATCGGGGGTGGTGCTGCCCGCTGCGGCTTCCTCTGGCTCACCGCCATCCACACTCACGGGGGCATCGATCACGCCGGTTTCCAGAACATTGTCGCCCACAGGCCAGAACTGCTGCTGGAAACGGCTGGATTGCTGGATAAAGCTGTCACGCGGCACCAGACCATCGCGCACATAGCTGCGCAGCACCAGTTCCGCATCTTCGCGCCGGTAGGGGCCCACAGCGATGCCGTACCAACCGCCGCCAAGGGAAAAGCCATTCACGTCATCCAACAGGGACTCATAGGCGCGCGCACGGTCGGTGGCTTCGGCCAACGAGGGCTGCGCCTCGATCTGGACCCAAACGATATCCTCCGCCGATTGCGCCCGCGCAAGGCTGGCCCAAGACAGGCTCAGGGTCAAGAAGATCGCCACCGGGGCACGTAGAATTCGCTTCATCGTTACTCAACTCTCGCAAAACCAAATCCGAGCCAGATTACGCCGGAAAGCAGCGCAAATGCCATGGCAAAGGGGGCGAATTTCTCACAAAGCTGCGATTGACCCCCATGGATTGCAGACGTAGGAAAGGCGCGCATCATTAAGGGGCAATCACCATGTCTGACGCGGCGCAGAAACCACGCTCTTTTCAAGAGATCATCCTTGCATTGCAGAGCTATTGGGCGCGGCAGGGCTGCGCGATCTTGCAACCCTATGATATGGAAGTGGGCGCGGGCACCTTTCACCCGGCCACCACGCTGCGTAGTCTCGGCACGCAGCCATGGGCCGCGGCCTATGTTCAGCCCTCGCGCCGCCCCACCGATGGGCGCTATGGCGAAAACCCCAACCGCTTGCAGCATTATTACCAATACCAAGTGCTGATCAAACCCAGCCCGCCCAATCTGCAAGAACTGTACCTTGGTTCGCTCGAAGCCATTGGCATCGACATGGCGCTGCATGACATTCGCTTTGTCGAAGACGACTGGGAAAGCCCGACGCTGGGCGCGTGGGGTCTGGGCTGGGAAGTCTGGTGCGACGGAATGGAAGTGTCCCAGTTCACCTACTTCCAACAGGTTGGCGGCCATGACTGCCACCCCGTCTCGGGTGAGCTGACCTATGGGTTGGAGCGTTTGGCGATGTATGTGCTGGGCGTCGACCACGTGATGGACATGCCGTTCAACAGCCCCGACGCGCCGATCCCGCTGACCTATGGCGATGTGTTCAAACAGACCGAAGAAGAATTCGCGCGCTGGAACTTTGACACCGCCAATACAGAGGTGCTGCTGGATCAGTTCAACGAGGCTGAAGCGCATTGCCAATTCATCCTCGAACAGCCTGCCGAGGATCCCAAGACCGGCAAACGCATCGTTATGGCGCATCCGGCCTATGATCAATGCATCAAGGCGAGCCACATCTTCAACCTACTCGACGCGCGCGGCGTGATCTCGGTCACTGAGCGGCAGGCCTATATCGGGCGCGTGCGGGCCTTGGCAAAACAATGTGCCGATGCCTTCGTGCAGACCCGCGCGGGCGGCTGGACGCCTGAGGCGGATAGCGCGGCATGAGCGGCAAGATTGTCGGTATCGTGATCCTTGTATCCGCACTGATCGCCGGGGCTGCACTCTATTATTTGCAGATCTATGGATTTTATCACGAGGTGCCTGAGGCCAAGGTCGAACTGGTATCGCTGACCTCGCAAGAGCCGGAAGAGATCGCGGCAGAGAACCTTCAGGCCATCGACGCCGACAGTTCTCCGATCCGGTTCCGTGCCTGCTTTGAGCATGACATCAGCCTCGCCATGGCGACCGAGACCTATGAGATGACCGACCCCACCGATCCGCGCAACGCGCCGGGCTGGTTCGATTGTTTCGACGCCCCCGCCATCGGGGCCGAGATTGAGGCCGGCACCGCGCTGACCTTCCTTGGCCGCAAGAACGTGCACTACGGCGTCGACCGGATCGTGGCGCTGACCGATGACGGGCGTGGCTACATCTGGCATGAGCTGAACGACTGCGGCGAGAAGTCCTATGACGGCACCGTGGTAGGAGAGGCTTGCCCCGAGCGTCCCGCCGACTGATCTTAAACGCAGGCGCCGCCTGTTTGCGCGGAACCTTTTGGCGCTGCCGAACGCTTGTCCCCACATAGAACGGGGGCGAAAATGTCGGAAAAAACACATGAGGGGCTGAAATGGGTGATGCGCGCGGGCTACGGCGCGCGCGGGGTTATCTACACGATCATCGGGGGGCTGGCCCTATTGGCCGCCGTCAAAAGCACCCAAGCCTCGGGCACGAAAGACGCCCTCGCGGCGCTGCGGGATGAGCCATACGGTATTCCGGCACTCATCGCGATCGGCATCGGGCTACTTGCCTATCTGGTCTGGCGCGTGGCTGCGGGCGTGAAGGATGTCGAAGATCACGGGACCGACGCCAAGGGGCTGATCGCGCGGTTGGGGCAAGTCACTACTGGGCTGATCCACGGCGGTATCGGCGTTTCCGTTCTGGCCTTGGCGATGAGCGGAAAAAATTCCGGCGGCAGTTCCGCGCAGGACTGGACGCAAAAGCTGATGTCGATGCCCGCCGGGCGCTATATCGTGGCCGCTGGCGCGCTGATCTTGTTGGGTGCAGGCATCTACTATGCCTACAAAGGTTGGAGCGGGAAATATAAGGGCCATCTGGCGCGCACCCAGTTCACCGAAAGCATCGACCCTATCGTGAAGGTTGGCCTGATTATCTATGGCGGCATTCTGGGGTTGGTTGCCTTTTCACTGGGCTATGCGGCGCTGACCGCGAACCCCTCACAGGCCGGCGGTCTGGGCGAGGCGCTGCAAAGCCTGCGCGGCATGGCCTTTGGGCGTTTCCTATTGGGCGGAGCCGGGCTGGGGCTGATTGGCTTTGCGGTCTATAACTTCGTCGAAGCGGGCTACCGGGTGGTGCCGAAATTCTCCGACCCCGATATCCGCACCTTGTTGGATTAAACGCAGGGCGGGGGGCTAGACCCTCCGCCTAGCACTCGTTATCCAAGCCCCCGATGAGACGCCGCCATCGCGGCAAGAATTGGGGGCCGCCCGTGCCAGATCTGCTGATTGAACTTTTCTCCGAAGAAATCCCTGCGCGGATGCAGAAACGTGCTGGTGAAGACCTGCAAAAGCTGGTGACCAACGGTCTGGTCGAAGCCGGTCTGACCTATGGCTCCGCCGCCGTTTTCACCACACCGCGCCGTCTGACGCTGGCGCTTGGCGATATGCTTGCCGCCAGCCCGCGACAGGTGGAAGAACGCAAAGGCCCGAAAGCCGACGCGCCCGAGAAAGCCATCGAAGGGTTTTTACGCGGTGCTGGTCTGACCCGTGATCAATTGGAAGAACGCGACACGCCCAAAGGCAAAGTGTTCTTTGCCAAGATCGAAAAGCCGGGCCGCCCTGCGGCAGAGATCGTGGCCGAGGTGCTGGAACAGACCATCCGCAATTTTCCATGGCCCAAATCGATGCGGTGGGGCACGGGGAGCCTCAAATGGGTCCGCCCGCTGCATTCGATCCTTTGCGTCATCAGCGATGAGGCCGGGGCCGAGGTGGTGCCACTGACCATCGACGGCATCGCCGCTGGCAACACCACGCGCGGGCACCGTTTCCTTGCACCGGCTGAGATCAAAGTCTCGGGGTTCGAAGATTATCAAGACAAACTCTCGCGCGCCTTTGTCGTGCTCGACCCCGCCGCGCGGGCGGACACGATTTGGCATGACGCCACCAACATGGCCTTCGCCGCCGGGTTGGAAGTGGTTGAGGACGCAGGGCTTCTGGCCGAAGTTGCGGGCCTTGTGGAGTATCCCGTCGTGCTGATGGGCCGCATTGGCGAGGATTTTCTCGGCCTGCCGCCCGAAGTGCTGCAAACCTCGATGAAAGAGCATCAAAAGTTCTTCTCGGTCCGCAATCCGAAGTCGGGTCAGATCGAGCGTTTCGTCACCGTCGCCAACCGCACCACCGCCGACGAGGGTGCCACGATCCTTGCGGGCAACGAAAAAGTGCTGGGCGCACGGCTGTCGGATGCGAAATTCTTTTGGGACAACGACCTGCGCACCGTGACCTCGGGCGCGGGCATGGAGACTTGGGTCAAGGCGCTGGAAAACGTGACCTTCCACAACAAGCTCGGCACACAGGCCGAGTTGATCGACCGCATGGCGACCCTCTCGCGTGAGCTTGCCCCGCTGGTCGGTGCCGGTGCCGATGAGGCCGAGCAGGCCGCCCGCGTCGCCAAGGCCGATCTCAGCTCCGAAATGGTCTATGAGTTCCCCGAATTGCAGGGCCTGATGGGCAGCTACTACGCGCGCAAGGCGGGGATGTCGGATGCCGTGGCCGATGCGGCCAAGGACCACTACGCGCCGTTGGGGCCGTCTGATGACGTGCCGACTGAGCCGGTTTCGATTGCCGTGGCTTTGGCTGAGAAGATCGACAAGCTGACCGGGTTCTGGGCGATTGATGAGAAGCCGACGGGGAGCAAGGATCCTTTTGCGCTGCGCCGTGCGGCTTTGGGGGTTATTCGGATTTTGGTTGAGAATGATATCAGCTTAGAACTGGCCACGAACGTTCTTCCTAGACATGTTCTTTCTTCGTTGATCTTGCTGAAGGGACTAGAGTTCAAGGTCGCAGGGACCCGAATTATGACCGAAGAGCTCATCAATCTGATTGGTAGCGAAAAGGCGTCGGAAATTTCTTACGCAATGGTCGATGCTGATCCAGCTGCGAGGGAGCAATCTCTCCTTTTGAGAATGGATGAAATTGAAACATCACTGATGTCCTTCATCCACGACCGCCTCAAAGTCTACCTCCGCGATCAAGGCATCCGCCACGATATCATCGACGCCTGCATCGCCATGGACGGCAGCGACGATCTGACCCGCTTGGTCAAACGCGCCCGCGCCCTGTCGGAGACGCTCAAAACCGATGACGGCGAGAACCTGATCCAAGGCTTCAAGCGCGCCAACAACATCCTCAGCCAAGCCGAAGAGGCCGACGGCGTGGAATACTCCTTCGGCGCTGATCCGAAGTTTGCGGAAACCGAAGCCGAGAAAGACCTTTTCGCCGCGCTCGACAAGGCCGAGGCCAAGATCACCCCGGCGATGGCAGAGCAGGATTTCTCGACCGCGATGGCGGCGATGGCCCAATTGCGCGGACCGATCGATGCGTTTTTCGAGGCGGTTCAGGTCAATGCCGACAACCCCACCGTGCGGCGCAACCGGCTCAATCTGCTCAGCCGCATTCGCACGATCTGTAGCGCCGTGGCGGACTTGACCAAACTGGATGGCTGACCGCTGAGGGGGCAAGATCCCTTGCCCCTTCTGCCTCAACCCCTATGCTGCACCGGAACGATTAAGGTGCCGCAGTGCAGAACGATCCCCATACCACGCTGGTGACCCCCACCGCGCCAATTGCCAATGACACCCACGGCGGGCGGGCGAAATGCTTGCAGCGCCTTGTGCGGCTTGAGTTGCCGGTGCCTTCTACCGTGGCGGTTTCCTTTAATGCGGTGCAACAGATCGCGCGCGGGCAGTTGCCTGATATCCAAGCGGTGGTCGATCAATTTCCCAAAGGCGCGCTGCTTTGTGTGCGCCCCTCTAGCCAAGACCCTGATTGGGGTGGGCCGGGGGCGGTGCTGAACATCGGCATCAACGACGCGCTGTTTGAACATTACGCCACGACCATCGGCGAAGGCCCGGCAGCGGCGCTTTATTCGCGGTTCGTGCAGTCCTATGCGGTCAATGTTGCCCGCCTTGACCCCGATATGTTCGACGATGTGAACGGCGATGGCCGTGCGGCGCTGATGGAATCACTACGCGCCTATGAGGCCGAGACCGAAGAGCGTTTTCCCCAAGACCCGGCAACGCAATTGGCTGCGGTGTTGCGGTCAATGGCGCGGGCGTGGAACGGCACTTCGGCGCGGTTGCTCCGGCAAGCCAAGGGGGCGCCTGCGGATGCGGGGCTGGGGTTGATCGTGCAAGAAATGGCCTTTGGCGTCGGGCAGGGGCAGTGCGGTTCGGGCGTGTTGCAACTGGTCGATAGCGATACTGGCCTACCGCAAATCACCGGGCGTTATCTCAGCCAAAGCCAAGGCCGCGATGCGCTCGAAGGCGATGCGGCGGCGATGTATCTCACCCGTGATCCGCGTGGGCCGTCGCTCGAAGAATTGGTGCCCGATGCCTTTGCCGAGTTGAAAGACCACGCGGCGCTGATGCGCAAACGGCTCCGGGCCGAGATGCAGGTCGAGTTCGTGATCGATCAAGGCAAGCTGCATATTCTGGATGGTGTGAAGGTCGCACGGTCCTCCCGTGCGGCGGTGCGGATCGCCGTGGCGCTGGCAGACGAAGGGATCATCAGCCGCGAGGAGGCGCTCATGCGGGTGCAGCCGCGCACGCTGTCGGAACTGCTTCACCGTCAGGTTGACCCAAGCGCCAAACGCGACGTGATCGGGCGCGGCATCGCCGCCAGCCCCGGAGCGGCCACCGGGCGGATCGTCTTTTCGGCCAGCGACGCGCAGGCCAGCGCCGCGCGGGGGGAGCCTTGTATCCTTGTCCGGCGCGAAACCTCGCCCGAGGATATTCGCGGCATGCATGCCGCCGCCGCCGTTTTGACAGAGCGCGGCGGCATCACCAGCCATGCGGCGGTGATTGGGCGCGGCATGGGGCTGCCCTGCGTCGTTGGCGCATCGAACATGCGCTTTATCGTGACCCAGCGGCAGATCATCGCCCCCGATGGGCGGGTTTTTGTCGAAGGGGATCAAGTCACCGTTGATGGCTCAACCGGGCAGGTCTTGGCCGGGGCGGCCAAGATGCAAGAGGCCGCGCTGGATGATACCTTCACCCGGCTGATGGGCTGGGCCGAGGATGTGGCCGACATCGGCATTCGCGCCAATGCCGACACCCCCGCCGATGCGCAGACCGCGCGCAATTTCAACGCTCATGGCATTGGCTTGTGCCGGACTGAGCATATGTTCTTTGAGCCCGGTCGCCTGACCGTGATGCGCGAAATGATCTTTGCCGAAAGCGGCGAAGACCGCCGTGCCGTGCTGGAACGTCTGCTGCCCATGCAGCGCGAGGATTTTACCCAGTTGTTCCGCATCATGCAGGGGCAGCCAGTGTGCATCCGCTTGTTTGATCCGCCGCTGCATGAATTCTTGCCCTCAGACAAAGCCGGGCAGCGCGAATTGGCCGAGGCGCTTGGCCTTCAGATGTCTGACGTGACGCGGCGCGTGGCGGCGATGACGGAGTATAACCCGATGCTGGGCCTGCGCGGCGTGCGGCTCGGGGTGACGGTGCCCGAAATCTACGAAATGCAGGCCCGCGCGATCTTTGAGGCCACAATCGAAGCCAGCCGCGATGGCGAGCCGGTAGTGCCTGAGATCATGATCCCACTGGTCAGCGCCCGGCGCGAGGTGGAATTGGTCAAAGCCAGCGTCGACGCCGTGGCCGCCGCCGTGCGCAGTGAGCGTGATGCGAGCTTCACCTACCGTCTCGGCGTGATGGTAGAGACCCCGCGCGCCTGTCTGCGTGCTGATGATATCGCTCCGCACTGTGCCTTTCTCAGTTTCGGGACCAACGATCTGACGCAGATGACCTATGGCCTCTCGCGCGACGACGCGGGGCGCTTCATGTCGAATTACGTCCAACAAGGGGTCTACCCGGAGGATCCCTTCCACGTGCTCGACACCGATGGGGTCGGCGAATTGCTGCAACTTGGCGCGGAGCGGGGGCGCAAAGCCCAGCCCGGAATCACCCTTTCCATCTGTGGGGAGCATGGCGGTAACCCCGAATCCATCGCTTTTTGCCGCGAATCGGGCTTTGATTATGTTTCTTGTTCGCCGTTTCGCGTACCGGTTGCACGTTTGGCAGCGGCCCAGCTCGCCATTGCGCACAAGATCGGGTAGGGGCAGCGGGCTCTAGCCCAACTTATACCATAATTCGGCAAGTTTCTGCACATAATGCCCGGTTGGGTTTACCGCCCGGAACCTTTTGGCTATCCGCCCCGCAGCCCTAACAATGATGCGAGGCGCATGATGCGTTTTATCCGGTCGATCTCTTTTGCTCTTTCCATGGCTCTGTGCAGCAGCCCGCTGGCTGTTCAAGCAAGCTCCGAAAGCGCGAGCGATCTTGCGCAGATTGAAATTCAAGGTCTGAAATCCGCCGGTGCGGCGCGGCTTCAGGAGATGGTCGCGCAGCCCGTGTCGGCCAGCGAGACAGATGTGAAATTCTCGACCGCTTGGGTCGACAGCCAGCCCAAAGCCGAAGGCAACGCCGAACTGCAGTGCCTTGCCGAAGCGCTCTATTTCGAGGCGCGCGGTGAGACGGTCAAAGGCCAGTTTGCCGTGGCCGAAGTGATCATGAACCGTGTGAAATCGGCCCGCTTTCCCGGCACGCTTTGCGGCGTGATCAATCAGGGGACGGGGCGCAAGTATCAGTGCCAGTTCACCTATACCTGCGACGGCTACAAAGAAGTCATCAATGAGCCGCGCGCCTTTGCCCGTGTCTCCAAAGTGGCGCGTGCGATCATCGACGGCTCCGCGCCCAAGCTGACGGATGGCGCGACCCACTACCACACGACCGCCGTGAACCCCAACTGGGCACGGGTCTATACCAAGACCGCGCGGATCGGTCAGCATCTCTTTTACCGCCACACGTGGAAAACCGCCTCGAACTAAGAGTTCGGGGTCGGATGTGCCTTCGGGTGCTGGCCTGCCGTCGGTGGGCCTGCTAAATGTGCATCGAAGCGCCCCCGACGGGGCCCGATACCCTGATCCGATAGGCGCTGCCGATGTCCGACGACGAAATTCGACTTGCCTTTGCCCACCCTTCTGAGCGGGCAGAGACGATGGCCGGCCCTGAGCCGCGCGACCGTATTTCCCTGCGCGATCATATCGTTGAGGTAGAGATCGGCGCCTTTCAGGCCGAGCGGGATGTCACGCAACGGGTCTGTTTCAACGTGGTGGTCGAGGTGGCGCCCCTGACGGGCGTGGTGGATGACGATGTGGATCGCATCCTGTCCTATGACCGCGTGACCGAGGCCATCGCCGCCGAGCTTGCCGCCGAGCGGCTCAACCTCTTGGAAACACTGGCCGAACGGGTGGCGGACCGTATCTTGATCCAACCGCAGGCGATGCGGGTTTTCGTGCGGATCGAAAAGCTTGACCGTGGCCCCGGTGCGCTTGGGGTTGAGATCGTGCGGGCGCGGGAGGGCGGTGCCAAAGCGCAGGACGCCGCCCAAGAGGCACCGCAGCCGCGCGTGGTGTACCTGTCAAATGCCGCCATTGCCTCTGACCTTTTGACCGGATGGCTCGACCAATTGGCAGCCTCCGCCCAGCCCGTGATCCTTTGCGTTGGTCCTGCAGACATCGCGGCCCCACGGGCCGGAGATGAGAAGGCGCAACGCCACATCGACCTTTTGGCGATCGAACAGAACGCTTGGGTGCTCTGGGCGCGCGATCCCCGCTGCGCAGTGGTGGGCAGCCGGACAGAGTTGGACTGGGCCATGAAGAACGGCCAGATCAGCATTTGGGCGCCCGCGCGGATCGTGCTCGATGCGGTGGACGGCCCCGCCGCGCCGCCAAGCGCGGCACCGGCCTTGGCTGCGTGGTTCGCAGAGAGCTCTGCCGCCAGCGAGTTGGTGTTGATCGGCGCAGACCGGCCCGAGGGCGCGGCGCTTCCGGTGCGGGTGCTTGATGTCGACAGTGCGGAGATTGCCTGATGACAGATTACCACCGACCCTTGGTTCAGATTGGTCCCGCGCGACCCGAAGGCGCGCTGACGCTCGCGGGCGGCTGGGGCTGGTTTACCCATGTTGAGGTGTTGTCGCGGGGGCAGGCGCCGCATGTGATCACGGCAGACGCGCTCCCCGCTACGGCGCGGGCGGCGTTGACCGCGCCACGCCCGGCCATCGCAGGGCTGACTTTCGACCGCCCCCGCGTGATGGGGATTCTCAATGCCACGCCGGACAGTTTCTCAGATGGCGGTCGCCATGCCGATCCGCAGATCGCGGTCGCTGCGGGGGCGGCGATGCGGGCGGCGGGGGTCGATATGCTCGATATCGGCGGCGAATCGACCCGCCCGGGAGCCGAGACGGTGCCCGAGCACGAAGAGATTGCGCGCGTTCGGCCCGTAATCGAAGGGCTGCGCGCTGCTGGACCCGGAGCGATCAGCATCGACACCCGCAAGGCCGCCGTGGCCGAAGCCGCGGTCGCGGCGGGGGCGGATTTGGTCAATGACGTGGCCGGGCTGACCTTTGACCCGGCGCTCGCGCCCTTTTGTGCGGCGCGGAACCTGCCGGTCTGCGTGATGCATGCCCAAGGCGACCCGGCCACGATGCAACGTGACCCGCAGTATGAAAACGTCCTGCTCGACGTCTATGACTATCTGGCCGGGCGGATCACGGCGTTGGAGGCCGAGGGCATCGGGCGGCACAACATTATCGCCGATCCGGGCATCGGCTTTGGCAAGACGCTTGAGCACAACCTCACGCTGCTTGCAAATCTCAGCCTGTTCCACAGCCTCGGCGTGCCGATCTTGCTGGGCGCATCGCGCAAACGCTTCATCGGCACCATAGGCGGCGGCGCGGCTGGGGAAGATCGCGCGCCGGGGTCCATCGCGGTCGCCCTGGCGGCGCTGAGCCACGGTGTCCAAGTCTTGCGGGTCCACGACGTGGCGCAAACCATCCAATCCATTTCACTTTACCGCGCGGCACTGACAGGAAAACAGCTATGACAAAACTCTTTGGTACTGATGGCGTGCGCGGCACCGCCAATATTCACCCCATGACCGCCGAAATGGCGCTGCGCATCGGTGCCGCCGTGGGGCGCTATTTCCGGCGTGAGAAAGACACCGTGCACCGTGTGGTCATCGGCAAGGACACGCGGCTGTCGGGCTATATGTTCGAAAACGCGCTGACGGCGGGCCTCACCAGCACGGGCATGAACGTCCTGCTCCTGGGGCCGGTGCCGACGCCTGCGGTCGGGCTTTTGACGCGGTCGATGCGCGCCGATCTGGGGGTCATGATCTCGGCCAGTCACAATCCGGCCAGCGACAATGGTATCAAATTCTTTGGCCCGGATGGCTTCAAACTCTCCGATCAAGTCGAACAGGAAATCGAAGCGCTGGTCGCGGAAGGGGTCGCGCCTTCGGAGCCGGACCAGATCGGCCGGGCCAAGCGGATCGACGACAGCCGCTATCGCTATATCGAACGGGTCAAATCCTCTTTCCCGCGGCAGATGCGTCTTGATGGGCTGAAAGTTGTGATCGACTGCGCCCATGGCGCGGCCTACCACGTGGCGCCCATGGCGCTGTGGGAATTGGGTGCGACCGTGATCCCCGTGGGCGTGGCCCCCAATGGGTTCAACATCAACGATGGCTGCGGTTCGACCCAGCCACAATCCGCGGCAGAGGCCGTGGTGGCGAATGGCGCCGATGTGGGCATCTGCCTTGATGGCGATGCAGACCGGGTGATCTTGATCGATCAGAATGGCCGTATCGGGGACGGCGACCAGTTCATGGCGCTGATGGCCGCCCGTTGGGCCGAGGAAGAGCGGCTTGCAGGGAAGGCGCTTGTGGCCACGGTGATGAGCAACCTTGGGCTGGAGCGTTTCCTCGACGACCGCGGTCTGCGGTTGGAGCGCACGAGCGTGGGCGACCGCTATGTGGTGGAACGGATGCGCGAAGGGGGGTTCAACCTTGGCGGGGAGCAGTCGGGTCATATCGTGATGACCGACCACGCGACCACGGGCGACGGACTTATGGCCGGGATGCAGTTTCTGGCTGAGATGGTCCGCTCGGGCAAACCTGCCTCGGAGCTGCTGTACCAATTCGACCCGGTGCCGCAACTGCTGAAAAACGTCCGGTTCTCCGCTGGGCAAACCCCGTTGGAAGAGGCGCAGGTCAAAGCCGCCATCGCGCAGGCCGAGGCCGATCTGGCGCAAGGCGGGCGGTTGTTGATCCGCAAATCGGGCACCGAGCCGCTGGTCCGTGTCATGGCCGAACATGAAGACGCGGCACTGATGGAACGTGCCGTGGACAGCGTGGTTGACGCGGTGAATGCGGCGGTGGGCGGCTAGGCTGTCCTATCCGCGCTGGAACAGCCGTTTCAGCGCGCCGTATTGGCTGAGCCCGACCCCCGCAAGGATCAGCGCCATCGCATAGAGCAGCGACATCGGCAGCGGCTCTGACAAGACCAGCGCCCCCAAGAGGACCGACCAGACCGGCACTTGGTAATTGACCAAGGACATAAAGACCGGCCCGGCAGTGCGCACCACATAGACCCGCAAAAAGGCCGCGCCTGCGGTGGGAATCAGACCCAGAAAGGCCAAGACGGCCACGATCTTGGGCCCGGGCAGGGGCGGCGGGCCTTCGCTGATAAAAGCGGCGGGCAACATGATGCCTGCACCGATCAGCATAAGGATCGTGGCCAGGCCGATCGGGTCTACCGACGGCAAGCGGCGCATGAGGATCGAGCTGATGGCATAGCACGATGCCGCGCCGACGCAGGCGATCCGCCCCGCAGTTTCCATCGCGGCACCCGTGCTTTCAAATGCCTGCCCGCCGATCAATACCACTACGCCGATAAAGCCAATGACAAAACCGCCAACCTTGCGCGGGGTCATACGCTCTCCCGGCAGTAGGAAATGCGCCAAGGGCAGGACGATCAGCGCGACCGAGGCCATGGTCACCCCGGCAAAGCCAGAGGTCACATATTGCTGCCCCCATGCCAGCAGTGAAAACGGCAGGGCCGAGCTGATAATGCCGATGGTGGTCAGTGTCGCGATCACGCCCCGCGTTGGGCGGTCGGCGAATAGCGCGAAACCGCGCCCGGCCCATAGCGCCAGCATCACCACCGACGCAAACCCGATCCGAGAGGCGGCGAGCCAAAAGGGCGTAATGCCCGTCAGCGCAATTTCGATGGCCAGAAAGGTGCCGCCCCAGACAAAGCCCAGAATGGCGATCAGCAGCCAGCTGGTGCGGGTGATCTGAGGCGTGGTGTTCATCGGGGCTCCGGCGTAAAGGCAAAGACCCCGGCGCAAGGCCGGGGTCGATGCCGTCTTATCTTGAGGGGGAGATGGCTCAGTTCTTGGCCTTGTCCACCATCTTGCCTGCGGAAATCCACGGCATCATCTCACGCAGTTTCGCGCCGACCTGTTCGATGCGGTGCTCGTCGTTGATGCGACGTGTGGCTTTGAACGAAGGCTGGCCGACGGCGTTTTCCTGCATGAAGTCACGCACGAACTTGCCGTTCTGGATGTCCGTCAGCACGTCTTTCATGCGCTTCTTGGTCTCGTCGTAGGGCAGGATGCGCGGGCCGGAGACATATTCGCCGTATTCCGCCGTGTTCGAGATCGAGTAGTTCATGTTGGCGATGCCGCCTTCATAGATCAGGTCGACGATCAGCTTCACTTCGTGCAGGCATTCGAAATAGGCCATCTCGGGGGCGTAGCCCGCCTCGACCAGCGTCTCAAAGCCCATGCGGATCAGTTCGACCAGACCACCGCAGAGCACGGCCTGTTCGCCAAAGAGGTCGGTTTCGCATTCTTCACGGAAGTTGGTCTCAATGATCCCCGAACGGCCGCCACCGATGGCAGAGCAATAGGACAGACCGATTTCCAGCGCCTTGCCGGATGCGTCTTTGTCGACGGCCACAAGGCAAGGCACGCCGCCGCCCTTGGTGTATTCGCCGCGCACGGTGTGGCCGGGGCCCTTGGGCGCCATCATGATCACGTCGACGCCTTCTTTCGGCTCGATCAGGCCGAAGTGGACGTTTAGGCCGTGGGCGAAGGCAATGGCGGCACCCTCACGGATGTTGTCATGCACGTATTTCTTGTATGTTTCTGCCTGAAGTTCATCGGGCATTGTAAACATGATCAGGTCGGCCCAAGCAGCCGCTTCGGCGATGCCCATGACCTTGAGGCCTTCGCCTTCGGCCTTGGCGGCGGAGGCAGAGCCTTCGCGCAGGGCGACGACGAGGTTCTTGGCACCGGAATCGCGCAGATTCAGGGCGTGGGCGTGGCCTTGGGAACCGTAGCCGAGGATGGCTACTTTTTTGTCCTTGATGAGGTTCACATCGCAGTCACGGTCATAATAAACGCGCATGATCTTGTCCTTTTGTTGATCTCTATCTGGGGTTCACCATAGCGATCTTGCGTCTAGGAGCCATTGTCATCGCAGAGGTATTTGTGAAAGGATGAAGATAGTTATTCGTCGTTTCACTGGAAAACGGAAAATTCATGCTTGATGATCTGGATCGCCGTATTTTGCGCTATTGGCAGGCGGAGCCGAGTCTCAGCCCCGGGGAGCTGGCGGAGCGGTGCAATATCACCTCCGGCAAAGCGGCGCGACGGATTGCGCGGCTGCAGGATCAGGGGATCGTGCAGGGCAGCGGTGTGGTGATCGATTGGGCCGCACTGGGCTATGCGTTGGAGGTGTCTTTGCGGGTGACGCTGGACAAGACGCAGGCCAATGCCTTCGACATCTTTATGGCAGAGGCGCGGCAGGTGCCTGAGGTGATCGAGCTTCAGACGTTTTTGGGCCGGGTCGATCTGCGGCTGTCGATTATTGCGCGGGACATGGGGCATTATCAGCAGATTTACCGCAGCCGCATTCTGACCCTGCCGCATATCGCCGAGATCGAAGCGTTGATGCATGTGGCGCGGATCAAGACGCAAGAGGGGCTGCCGCTGTGATTGAACTTGATGAGATTGACCGATCGTTGCTGCGTGCCTTGGCACGGGATGCGACGCAGAGTGCGAGTGCCTTGGGACGGCGGTTTGGTCTATCGCAGCCTGCGACATGGCGGCGGATCAGGCGGTTAGAAGAGGGCGGCGCGATTGCCGGGCGGCGGTTGCGGTTGAATGCCGAGGCGTTGGGTTTTGGCGTGACCGTTTTTCTGGGCATCAAACTGGCTACGCGGGGCCGGGTGAGTTTGGAGGATTTCGAGCGGGCGGTTTCGGCCATTCCCGAGGTGCAGACGGTGGAGCATGTCTTGGGACTTTTCGACTACCGTCTGCGGGTCGTGGCGCGGGACCTGCCTGACTTCGAGCGTGTGCTGAGGCGGCGGATCATGACCCTGCCCGGCGCGGGGGAGGTGGAGGCCAATGTGCTTTTGAGCGAGGAGCGTCTGCCAGGGCCGCTTTAGCCGTGAATTGCCTTTTGCGGCGGCGGGACATATGCCTTTGATCGAAAGATGGAGGAAGAACGATGGCATTGCTCGACACGGTAGACCCCACGGGGCTTGATGAATTCAGCGTGGTCTTTACCGACCGTTCGCTCAACCACATGTCAGCAGAGTTTCAGCAGGTCATGCGCGACCTCTCGGGCTGGCTGGGCGAAGTGTACAACGCCGACGCTGTGGCGCTGGTGCCCGGTGGCGGCACCTATGCGATGGAGGCCGTGGCCCGGCAATTCGCGCGGGGTCAAGACGTGTTGGTGGTGCGCAACGGGTGGTTTTCCTATCGTTGGAGCCAGATCATCGAAAGCGCCGATCTGACCAAGAGTGCCGAGGTGATGAAGGCCCGGATGCAGGGCAACACCAGCCCCGCGCCCTTTGCGCCCGCGCCGATTGAAGAGGTCACTGCGGCTATTCGCGAAGGGAAACCGCAGGTCGTGTTTGCCCCGCATGTGGAGACCAGCTCGGGCATGATCTTGCCGGATGACTACATCAAAGAAATGGCCGCGGCGGCGCATGAGGTCGGCGCGTTGATGGTGCTTGATTGCATCGCCTCGGGCTGTGTCTGGGTGGATATGAAGGCGCTTGGGGTCGACGTGCTGATCTCGGCCCCCCAAAAGGGGTGGAGCGCGTCGCCTTCCGCTGGGCTGGTGATGATGTCCGCGCGGGCAGAAGCGCGGTTGAATGAGACCACGTCGGACAGTTTCGCCATCGATCTGCGCAAGTGGCGCGACATCATGAAAGCCTATGAGGCGGGGGGGCATGCCTATCACGCGACCATGCCGACGGATGCGCTGCGGCTGTTCCGTGATACAGTGAAAGAGACCCGCGATTATGGGTTCGACCGGTTGAAAGAAGCGCAGTGGCGTTTAGGGGAAGCGGTGCGGCAGGCGCTGGCCGCACGGGGGGTGATTTCGGTTTCTGCTGACGGGTTTGCCGCGCCGGGCGTGGTGGTCGGCTACACCGCCGATCCGGATGTGCAAAACGGCAAGGCCTTTGCCGCTCATGGCATGCAGATTGCAGCGGGCGTGCCGTTGCAGGTGGGAGAGCCGGATGATTTCCGCACCTTCCGTCTTGGGCTGTTCGGGCTGGATAAGCTTTATGACGTTGACGCCACCGTGGCACGGTTGACTGCTGTGCTCGACGAGGTTTTGTAAAACAGGCTGCGCCGCGCGTTAGCGGCGCAGGCCCAGCCCCATTTGCATCAGCATCTTGCGCACTTGGGGCAGGGCGTAGAGCGCATTAAGCGCTGCCGCCCGCGCATCGCGGGCCAGTGGGCTGCTGGCTTGGCTGGCCCGGTTCAGCAGGTCAATGCCCCGGACGCGCAGGCTGATGTCTGCGTGGCGGGCCTTGTGGTAGGCTTCTAGCATCTCGGCATCGCCGAGCGATCCGGGCGGTTTGCGGGCCAGATCCAACAACGTCGCCAGATCGGTTAGCGACATGTTCAGCCCCTGCGCGCCGATGGGGGGCAGCACATGGGCGGCCTCAGCCACCAATGCCACCCGTTCGGCGGAGAGGCGCTTGGCCTCTTGGCTGATGATCGGCCAAAGCGCGCGGTGGCTGGTGAGGGTCAGCGGCCCGAAAAGATTGGCTGAGCGTGCCGTTGCCTCGGCCTCAAATGCGGCGGTATCCAGCGTGGCGCGGGCTTGGGTCGCGGGACCGTCGTCCATCCACACCACGGCAGAGCAGGGCATGCCATCGCGGTCAGGCAGCGGGACGAGGGTGAAGGGGCCGCCGGAGCGGTGCACTTCGGTCGAAACATTCTCATGCGGGATGGGGTGCGTCACGCAAAAGGCCAGGGCCTTTTGGCCATAGCGGCGGGTGGTGACCTCAATCCCGGCGGCATCGCGCATTGGGCTGTTTCGCCCATCGGCGGCGATCACCAGTCGCGTTTTGATGCGGCTGCCATCGCTGAGACCGACACGGGCCTCGGAGCTGCGGGTGAAGAGCGTGGTGGTGCCGGTGCCGGGGCGAAAATCGACATTGGGCAGCTCGTTTAGGCGGGTGAGCAGTTCACGGCGCAGCAGCCAATTTGGGAAGTTCCAGCCGAAGGGCATGTCTGAGATATCGGCGGCGTCGAACTCGCGGGTGACGCGGGGGCTCGGGTCATCGCCCCCCGCATCGACGATTCTCATGATCTGCAAAGGGGCGGCATGGGGGGCGAGGCGGTCCCATAGTCCGGCGTCTTCCAAGAGCAGACGGGCTGGTTGCAGCAGCGCGGTGGAGCGCATGTCGGCCCCTTGGGCGGAGCCATCGGTGACGGGTGGTGTGGGATCGACGCAGATCACGTCAAAGCCCGCCGTACCGAAGGCCGCCGCGGCGGTCAGGCCGGCGATGCCGCCGCCGGAAATCAAGATGTCGCAATCAAAGGTCATCAGCCCGCCACCCGTGTCAGGAATTCGCAAAGGTCTTGCGTATGGTAGTGGATGTGATCGCCTTCGCCACGTGTAGGCGCCACATGCACTGTGCGCATCCCCAAGGCGTGCGGGGCCGCAAGGTTGCGTGGATCATCCTCAAACATCGCGGCGGCTGCGGTTTGGAAACCGTCGATGGCAAAGACCTTGTCATAGGCCGCGGCTTCGGGTTTAGGCAGGAAATCAGCGTGTTCGACGCCGTAGACCGCATCGAATAGCCCTGAAAGGCCGCGCGCCTCAAGCACCCGCTCGGCGTAGGGAGCGCAGCCGTTGGTATAGACGATGCGCCGCCCCGGCAGAACGCGGATCGCTTGGGCCAGCAGCGGGTCGGGGGTCAGCCGGTCCATCGGGATGTCATGCACATCCGTGAGGTAGGGGCCGGGATCGACGCCATGTTCGCGCATCAGCCCCGCCAGCGTGGTGCCATAGGTCTGCCAATAGTGCTGGCGCAGGTGGTTGGCCTCGGCCCGGTCGACCTTGATGGCGCGCATCACCCAATCGACCATACGCGCTTCGATCAGATCGAAAAGCCGCGCCTCGGGGGGGTAGAGCGTCTGATCAAGGTCGAAGACCCAAGTGGTGACATGAGAGAAAGCATCGCGCGGCATGGCGCAGAGGTAGGCCGAGATGGGCAGCCGCGCAAGCCCTCCCGGGTTGCGCATATGGTCGCGGTGAGTAAGGTGGCGCAACTTTCAAGGACTGATAGCTCATGCCCGACGCCAAAACTGGCCCGACCGACGCCTATTCGATGATACTAGAGGCCATCGACATCGGCACCTATCGCCCCGGTGACCGGCTGGTAGAAAGCGAGTTGGCCGAGCGCTTCGGCGTGTCGCGCACCCCGATCCGTGAAGCTTTACAACGGCTTGAGACCCAATCGCTTTTGATGCGCGACGGGCGCAGCCTGATCGTGGCCTCGCTGGATCACAACCAGATGGCCGAGCTTTACGTCGTGCGGGGGGAGTTGGAAGGGCTGGCCGCGCGTCTGGCCGCGCGCCATGCCACGGCAGAGGAAGTGCGCGTGCTGCGCGAGATGGTGGATGCCGACAACGCGCTGGCGGGCAATCCCAATGCGCTGGCGCGGGCGAATAAGCGGTTTCACAAGCAGATCCATCTGGCGTCGCACAACCGCTATCTGGTGCAACAGCTTGACCTTGTGCACCGCTCCATGGCCTTGATGGCGACCTCTTCGCTTGCGGTGGAGGGGCGTGGTGAGATCGCGCAGGCCGAACATAACCGCATCGTGGAAATGATCGAAGCGCGCGATGAGGATGGCGCGGATGAGGCGCTGCGCACGCATATTTCTGTCGCCTTCATGACCCGATTGAAGCAGGAAGCGGCCCGGCGCGAGGAAGATTTTTAGGCGTCTTTTTCTGCGGCCTTACGTAGTAGGGCAACGTACAACCATGGGCGGTTTTGTCCCAAAAGTGGGGGCTGCGATAGAGCTCACAAAGTGCCTTGGCAGCGGCTACGGCCCCCAGGGCAAAATAGAGCGGGAAGGTGATAACCCAAGGCAGCAGGTGGCGCTGCCCACGGTTTGAGACCGCAATTACAGAGGCGCAGAGGTTCAGCAGTTCGGACAGGATGAACAGCGCAAAAATCGCCGTCATGAGTGGTGGGGCAAGCCAATCAGTGACCGGGTGGTACAGCCCAAAGAAGCATAGCCAGAGCGACCAGAGCAGCGGGGCGAGGGCGAATTGCGAGACCGTCGCAATAAAGATCGCCTGTACGCCGATGAACCGCCGCAGCCCGAGGTCTTGCAGCAGGGCACGCGGCCTCTGCATATGGACGGCCCATGTGATGAGATAGCCTTTCAGCCACCGCGATCGTTGCCGCACCCAAGGCCAAGGGCGGCAGTTGGCCTCCTCAAAAGTGGTGGTGGGTATTAGTTCGGTCACATAACCGCGCCGCGCCAGTCGGAGACCCAGATCGGCATCCTCTGTCACGTTATGAGCGTCCCAAGCGCCGAGCCGTTCAAGGATATCACGGCGGAAAAACAGGGTTGTCCCACCTAGAGGGACAACCAGCCCCAGTCGGGCGACACCGGGTAGGATTACCCGCCACCACGTTGCATATTCGATGGCGAAACAGCGGGCCATCCAATTGCTGCGGCTGTTGTAAAAATCCAGAACCCCCTGCAAACAGGCGACATTCTCAGGCGCGTTTTGAAAACGGGTTACGATCTGTTCGATCTGGTCCGGCTCTGGCGCATCCTCGGCGTCCCACACGCCGATGATACTGCCCCGGCAGAAGTCGAGCGCGTAGTTCAGCGCGCGGGGCTTGGTCTTGAGCGCCCCGGCGTCGGGCACTTCGATCACGCTGATCCACGGCGGTAAAGGGGTGCGGGCGATGGTCTTTCGGGTGAGGTTGTCGCTTGCTTCGAGGACCAAGACCACCTCCAGCAGTGATTTGGGGTAGGTCAGCCAAGACAGCCGCGCGATAAGCGCCTGCGCGATCTCTTCCTCATGCAGCAACGGCACGAGGACAGAGACGCGGGGCAGGCGGAACCCTTTCATATCACTGGCTTCTGGCGGTGCCTGCGGTGAGGCGGGCCGCATGAGAGACGCCCAAAGCGCCGCTGCCTTGAGGCCACTGGTCAAAAGCAGCGTAAAGGCCCCCCAGAGAAGCGCCACGGCGAGGACTGCCGAGGGAAAGAATACCAGCAGGGCGACAAGGGACAGCAGAATGGCCCGCAACGCAAACCGCCGTTTTCGGTTGCGCACCGCCCAGTTTCGACAGCTTTCGGCGTCCGCCACACGGGTGACGGCATGATGCGCGAGCTCTGTCGCGTAAAGACGGCCGATCTGGGTCTGCACCTGCTGGGGGTCGGCGATGACCAGCACCAAGGACTCCCCCCTTTCGCCCAAGGCACTGCAAAGCTGTGAAAATTCGGCGGGACGGCTGCTGGCCACGAAAAGCCGGTCGCCCAGTTCTAGCCAAGGCACCGCGCCAAATTTCAGACAGAGGCGCGCGGGTATCCGAGCAGAGAGGCGCGGATCGGAGGGGCTGCGCGTAAGATCGACAGGCTGCGCACCGTACTGCCGGGCGAGCGCCCTGACGATGTCATCAGGCGTGACCAGCCCTTCGGTCGCGAGGACCTCGCCCAAGGGGGCGTCGATCCGGCGCTGTAGGTCGAGCCCGTGGAGCAGATCGCTTGGCCCGATGACCCCCGCCGCAATCAGATGCTGACCCAACCGCATCCGGCGGGCGGGCGCGGCGGCCATACGCGGCGCTGAGAGTTTAAGGCGGAGGTTGCTCATTCCGTGCCCCGTCGAGGTTCCGGAATGAGACTGGCAGGCGACCGTTAATTGAGAATTAACAGCCGCCTATGCAATCAATGCATGTGGAGAATTTTAGGCGCTACGCGCGGCCATGGCTTCGCTGAAACGCTCAAACAGGTAATAGCTGTCCTGCGGGCCGGGGCTGGCTTCGGGATGGTGCTGCACCGACCAGACCGGGCGGCCATCGACGCGGATGCCGCAGTTCGACCCGTCAAAGAGCGACACATGCGTCTCGCGTACGCCCTCGGGCAGGGATTGGCCATCGACTGCGAAACCGTGGTTCATCGAGGTGATCTCGACCTTGCCGGTGTCATAGTCTTTGACCGGGTGGTTCGCCCCGTGGTGGCCGTGGCTCATCTTAACCGTGGTCGCACCAAGCGCCAGCGCCAGCATCTGGTGGCCAAGGCAGATGCCAAAGACCGGCAGATCGGTTTTATCCAGCACGTCGCGGATCATCGGCACGGCATAGGCGCCGGTCGCTGCCGGGTCGCCCGGGCCGTTGGAGAGGAACACGCCGTCCGGCTTATGCGCCATGATATCGTCATAGGTCGCTGTGGCGGGCAACACGGTCACGTCGCAGCCCGCAGAGGCGAGGCAGCGCAGGATGTTGCGTTTCGCGCCGTAGTCTACGGCCACGACCTTGTGTTTGGCCTCGGTCTGGGGCGCGTAGCCGTCGGGCCATGCCCACCGCATCTCGTTCCAACGGTAAGTCTGGGCGCAGGTGACATCCTTGGCCAGATCCATGCCTTCGAGACCGGCAAAACTGCGGGCGGCGGCGACCAGCGCTTCGATGTCAAAGTTGCCGTCCGGGTCATGGGCGAGGGCGGCGTGCGGCGCGCCCTGCTGGCGGATCGCGCGGGTCAGGCGGCGGGTGTCGATACCACCGATGGCGATGCGGCCACGTGCGGCGAGCCAATCCGACAGCGGCTGGATGTTGCGCCAGCTGCTGGGCGTGGTGGGCATCCATTTTACGACCATCCCGGCGGCGACCGGATCGCCGGTCTCGTCATCTTCGGGGTTGGTGCCGACATTGCCGATATGCGGGAAGGTGAATGTCACGATCTGGCCCGCATAGGAGGGGTCGGTCATGATCTCTTGGTAGCCGGTCATCGCGGTGTTGAAGCACAACTCCGCCACGGTCTGGCCAGTGGCGCCAAACCCCATGCCGTAGAAAATCGATCCATCCGCAAGGGCAAGGCAGGCGGTTGGGCGTGGGCGAGCGGGCGCGGACATGGGGCAGTCTCCGGGCAGAAATGGGCGGGTAAACGGGTGGCAACCTAATCCCGTGCGGGCGCGGGGTCAATAGCCGGAGAGAAATGAGATATCGTTTTATAACAGTGGGTTACCTTCCGTCGCCCCCCATTGCTCCGCGCGGAGAGAGCAGGTAAGCTGCGACACTTGGATTTAGCGAAACACAGGAAACCACCATGTCATTGCGGATGCGCATCTCGGATGCTTTGAAACAGGCCATGAAAGACAAGGCGGCGGACCGGCTTTCGACGCTGCGGCTTATTAATGCCGCGATCAAGGATAAGGACATCGCCGCCCGGGCCAACGGCACGGATGAGGGCGTGTCGGATGCCGAGGTGCTGGGCATTCTCAGCAAGATGGCCAAGCAGCGTCAGGAATCGGCGCGCGCCTATGAAGAGGGCGGGCGTCTGGACCTTGCGGAGCGGGAGCGCGAAGAAGTCGAGGTGATCGAAGAGTTCCTACCACGGCAGCTCAGCGTCACCGAAACCTCTGCCGCCGTGGATAAGGCCGTGGCCGATGTCGGTGCGACCTCAATCCGCGACATGGGCAAGGTCATGGGGCTGCTGAAAGAGCGCTATACTGGCCAGATGGATTTTGGCGCGGTGGGGCCGGTCATCAAAGACCGCCTGAGCTGAGCCGCGATCAGGGTTTGAGATGAAGGGCTGGGCCGTCGGGTCCGGCCCTTTTTAGGTGTGCAGGTGACGTGACAGATCATCGTACAGCGCGATGCGCTCCTCTTCGCTGAGAAAGGCCCCGATCTCTACCTCGCGGCCCTCGCCGCGCAGGGTGACGTAATGTGGCACCGGGCCGTCATCGTCGTATTTCTTCACCCGGGTCCAATAGCGGTTGCAGTTCCAATCCTTCACCTCGCCCTTGGCGGTGGTATGCACCAGCCGCGCCGTGGTCTCGTCGAGGGTCAGTACCTCTTCGATCTGGCGGGCGCGATGATTGTGCTGCAAGGCCCAGTAAACCGCGCCCAAGGTTAAGAGCACGAAGGGCAGCAGCCCCCAGAGCAGGGCGGTGCCGAGCATGGCGAAAAGCGGGATCATCGCCAGCGTGAAAGTCGCCAGCATAAAAGCCGCAAAGCCGCGCGCGGGCAGGGATTGATGCGGCCAAAGGCGCATCTGCTGCGGATTGGCGCGGGGCGGGGTTGTCCATTCGTAGGGCATGGGATCGCTCAGGCTCACTCAACCGCCAAGATAGCGGCGCGGCGGGCGATGGCAATGCGGCGCGGGGACGCGGTCAGTCGCCCAGCAGATCCCAGCGGTTGCCGAAAGGATCGCGGAAGACGGCAACTTTGCCATAGGGCTCGTGCCGCGGTAATTCTTCAAATATGACGCCAGCAGTGGTCAGACGGTCGAATTCCGCCGTGAAATCATCTACTTTCAAGAACAGCCAAACGCGCCCCGCGCCCTGTTTGCCAATCGCGGCCTTTTGCTGGTCGTCATCGGCTCGGGCCAGAATGAACCCCGTCTGCGCGCCGGGCGGGGTGACCCGAACCCAGCGTTTGCGGCCCTGATCAACGTCTTCGGTCAGGTCGAACCCCATGACGCCACAGTAGAAATCGATTCCCGCGTCATAGTCAGGAACGATCAAGGTTATCGCAGAGAGATGCATCGTCTCGCTCCAGGTGGCGGGCGCGGAGAAGGCCGCGCCCGCAGGTGGTTTACTCTAGTTCAACAAGCAGGTCCTTGGCGTCGATCTGACCACCGGCCTGAACATGCACGGCCTTTACCACTGCATCACGCTCTGCATGCAGGCCCGTTTCCATCTTCATCGCTTCGATGGTCAAAATCAGGTCGCCCGCCTTGATCTTTTGTCCTTCCTTAACCCCGACAGAGGCCACGACTCCCGGCATCGGCGCACCGATGTGATTGGCGTTGCCGGCCTCGGCCTTGGGCCGCTGCACGGTGGCGTCCTTGACCAGACGGTTCGCCACACGGATCACCCGCGGCTGGCCGTTCAACTCAAAGAAGACCTTCACTTCGCCATCTTCACCTGCCTCGGATTCGGCCTGCAGGCGGATCTCCAACGTCTTGCCGGGGTCGATCTCGGCCGAGATTTCAGCGCCCGGCTCCATGCCATAGAAGAACGTATGCGTGGGCAGGGTGCGGACCGGACCATAGACGCGGTGGCGGCCCATGTAGTCGAGGAAAACCTTAGGATACATAAGGTAGCCGCAGAGGTCTTCATCATCGATCTGCATGCCGTCCAATTGCTCTGACAGTTCCTTGCGCAGGGCCTCAAGATCGACGGGCTCCAGATGTTTGCCGGGGCGTTCGGTGTTCGGCGTCTCACCTTTCAGCACTTTCTTGACGATGCCTGCCGGAAAACCGTTGGGCGGCTGGCCCAGATTGCCGCGCATCATGTCGATCACGCTGTCGGGGAAGGACACATCGACGTTCGGATCTTCGACCTGCGCGCGGGTCAGCCCTTGGGAAACCATCATCAAGGCCATGTCGCCCACAACCTTGGAGGAGGGCGTGACTTTGACAATATCGCCGAACATCTGGTTCACATCCGCATAGGTCCGCGCCACCTCGGGCCAGCGGTCCTCCAACCCCATGGAGGCAGCCTGCGCCTTGAGGTTCGTGAACTGACCGCCCGGCATTTCGTGCAGATAGACCTCGGAGGAGGGTGCCTGCATTCCAGTCTCGAATGCCGCGTAGTGACCGCGGACTTCTTCCCAGTAATCAGAGATTTCGCGCACGGCCTTCATGTCGATTCCGGTGTCGCGGTCTGTGTGTTGAAGAGCCGAAACCACGGTGCCGAGCGTCGCCTGCGAGGTGTTGCCAGAAAGCGCATCCATCGCGCAATCGACAGCGTCTACCCCCGCCTCAGAGGCCGCGAGGATCGTGGCGGTGGCGCTGCCTGCGGTGTCATGGGTGTGGAAGTGGATCGGCAGACCAACCTCGGATTTCAGTGCTTTGACCAACGCGCGGGCTTGGGCGGGTTTCAGCAGACCGGCCATGTCTTTCAGCCCCAGCACATGCGCGCCGGCGGCTTTCAAAGCCTTGCCCATGTTGACGTAATACTGAAGGTCGTATTTCGCGCGATCCGGATCGAAAATGTCGCCAGTGTAGCAGATCGTGCCTTCGCAGACCTTGCCGGAGGAGACCACTGCATCCATCGCCACGCGCATGTTCTCAACCCAGTTCAGGCTGTCGAAAACGCGGAAGACATCGACGCCGGTATTCGCCGCTGTCGCGACGAATTTCTGCACAACGTTGTCGGGATAGTTGGTATAGCCCACGCCGTTGGAGGCGCGCAGCAGCATCTGGGTCATCACATTGGGCAGGGCCGCGCGCAGATCGCGCAGGCGTTGCCACGGGCATTCCTGCAAAAAGCGGTAGGCCACATCAAAGGTCGCGCCGCCCCAGCATTCGACAGAGAAAAGCTGCGGCAGATTGGCGGCATAGGCGGGGGCCACCTTGATCATATCCAAGCTGCGCATCCGGGTCGCCAGAAGCGACTGATGCGCGTCACGCATGGTGGTGTCGGTGATCAGCAACTGACGTTGTTGCCCCATCCAATCGGCCACGGCCTGTGGGCCCTTTTGCTCCAACAGGTTGCGCGTGCCCATCTGCGGCTCGCCACGCAGCACGGGCGGTTTGGGATCGCGAACATGGGCAGCAGGCAGGGCGTGGCCCTTGGTCTCGGGATGGCCGTTGACGGTGATGTCGGCGATATAGGTCAGCACCTTGGTGGCGCGGTCGCGGCGCTGCTTGAAGTTGAAAAGCTCCGGCGTCTCGTCGATGAACTTGGTGGTGTATTCGTTGTTCAAAAACGTCGGGTGCTTCAGCAGGTTTTCGACGAAGGCGATGTTGGTCGACACGCCGCGCACGCGGAATTCGCGTAAGGCTCTATCCATCCGGGCGATCGCCATTTCGGGCGTTGGGGCTTTGGCCGTGACCTTGGTGAGTAGGCTGTCGTAGTAGCGCGTGATGACGCCGCCCGCGTATGCCGTGCCACCATCCAGACGGATGCCCATGCCGGTGGCCGAACGGTAGGCGGTGATGCGGCCATAGTCGGGGATGAAGTTGTTCTGCGGGTCCTCAGTCGTGACGCGGGTTTGCAGCGCGTGACCGGTGAGGGTGATGTCTTCCTGACGCGCCTTGCCGGTGGCTTCGGCCAGCGGTTTGCCCTCGGCGATGAGGATTTGCGCGCGGACGATGTCGATGCCGGTGACCTCTTCGGTGACGGTATGTTCGACCTGCACGCGCGGGTTCACTTCGATGAAGTAGAACTGGCCGTCGTCCATATCCATCAGGAATTCGACGGTGCCCGCGCATTCATAGTTCACATGGGCGCAAATTTTGCGGCCCAACTCGCAGATTTCGGCACGTTGTTCTTCGGTGAGGTAGGGGGCGGGGGCGCGCTCGACCACCTTCTGGTTGCGACGCTGGACAGAGCAGTCGCGCTCATAGAGGTGGTAGATATCCCCCTGTTTGTCGCCCAGGATTTGCACTTCGACGTGGCGCGCGCGCAGGATCATCTTCTCCAAATAACCCTCGCCATTGCCAAAGGCGGCTTCGGCCTCGCGACGGCCTTCGCGGACTTTTTCTTCGAGTTCCTTTTCCGACATGATCGGGCGCATGCCACGACCGCCCCCGCCCCATGAGGCTTTGAGCATCAGGGGATAGCCGACTTCCTTCGCCTCAGCGCGGATTGCGTCCATGTCGTCACCCAGCACTTCGGTCGCAGGAATGACCGGCACGTCCGCTTCCATGGCGACGCGGCGAGCAGAGGCTTTGTCGCCCAAAGCGCGCATGGTTTCGGCGCGGGGGCCGATGAAGGTGATGCCGTTCTGCTCGCAGGCATCGACGAACTCGGGGTTCTCTGAAAGCAGACCGTAGCCGGGGTGGATCGCGTCAGCGCCTGCGGCCTTGGCCACGCGGATCATCTCGTCGATGCTGAGATAGGCGGCGACGGGGCCGAGGCCCTCGCCGATGCGGTAGGCCTCATCCGCCTTGAACCGGTGCAGGCCTAGCTTGTCTTCTTCGGCGTAAACCGCGACCGTTTTCTTGCCCATCTCATTGGCGGCGCGCATGATGCGGATCGCAATCTCTCCGCGGTTGGCGATCAGGATCTTTTTGAAATCGGTCACTCGTTGGTCTCCCCTGCTGGATTTAACGGCAGCTTAGGGATGCTGCGGTGCGGCGCAAGAGGGCTGTGGCAGTCTTTGTCACATTTTTGCAAGCTTTCCGATCAGAGCGGCGAGAGATCAAAGGGGGCGGGCAGGTCGCGCAGGTTGCCTGCGCCCAACTGCCCCATATTGGCAGTAAGATCGCGCGCGAGCAGATCGATCAGGTGATCAACCCCGCGGGGCCCGAGTGCGGCGAGGGCAAAGTGGAAAGCCCGGCCCAGCATGACGAAATCCGCGCCGAGCGCGAAGGCACGCAGAATGTCGAGACCCGATTCCACGCCGCTGTCAAAGATCACCGGCAGTTTCGTGGCCGCACGAATGGCGGGCAGCGCCTCGGCGCTGGCCGGGGCTGCGTCGAACTGACGGCCCGCGTGGTTCGAGACCCAGATCGCATCCGCGCCGGCTTTCTCTAGGGCAGTCGCATCTTCTGGGCGCAAGACACCTTTGATCACCAGCGGGCCATCCCAATGGGCGCGCAGCCAGTGCAGATAGTCCCAATCGGGCGCGGTGCGCAGCAGATAGCCGACATGGGCGGTTGGCGGTAGGTTCGCGCTGGCCGTGCCTTCCGTATATTTATCGAGCATCTTCATATGGGGCAGACCACGGCGCGCCATGCCCATGGCCCAAGCGGGCCGCATCGCCACCTGTGCCATCAGGCGGGGGGTAAGCTTGGGCGGGCTGGTCAAGCCAGAGCGGGTCTGCCGCTCACGGCGCGAGGCAACCGGAACATCGACGGTGAGGACCAGTGTGGTAAAACCCGCGGCCTTGGCGCGGGCCAGCATGTCGGTGCGAATCTCGGGGTCACGCGGGGGGTAGAGTTGGAACCAACCATGCGCGCCCAGATGGGGTGCAACATCTTCGGGGCTTGTGGCGGCCACAGTGGAAAGGCCAAAGGGAATGCCCGCCCGATCCGCCGCGCGGGCAAGGTGTGCTTCGGCATCGGGCCAGATCAGGCCGGACATGCCCAAAGGGGACATTCCGAAGGGCAGGGGCAGCTTTTGCCCCATCAACTCAACGCTGAGATCGGGGGAGAATTCACCGTGCAACACCGATGGCATGAGCCCGACACGGTCCAAGGCCGCGCGGTTGCGGTGTTTGGTGGCCTCGGTCCCGGTCGCGGAATCAAGGTATTCCCAAACGAATTTAGGCAGGCGCGATTGCGCGCGGCTGCGCAGGTCCGATAGGTTGGGATAGGTTGCATGTAGGTCCATGGCGGCATTTGCGCCAAAGGGTTACGGATTGTCCAGATAGAGAAGAAGCGCGGAGATCGAGCCGGCGCCCCGCCGTCGGCGTAAGGGCGCCGCGCGGGCGGCGTGGTTTGCCGCCCGCCGGCTTACTGGCGGAAAACTGACCGGGCGAGCGGTGCTGCTTCGCTGATCTTACGGTTCGGCGCGGTGGGTAGATTGCCGGCCATATCCACAAGTGCTGCGATGGCCGCTTCGATTTCATCGCTGTCGCTGTTGGTCCCCCCATCCATATCGATCAAATGCACGGTCGGGGTCGCCTCGGCATCCAGACGTTCCTGCGCGATCGAGCGTAGCTCTTGCATGGTGCTGTCGATGGCGCGGCAAAGCCCGGCCAGCATTCCCGCCGATCCGGTGAGTTTCGCCGGGTCGATCAACCCTTTCTCAGCGGCATCCAGCACCGTGGAAATTTGTTCGAGTTTGAACGAAGAGGTCGCCGCGAAATAGCGCACATCCTCAAAAGCGAGGGTATCGCGGTTATCCCGTTGCACCCGTTCAACGACAATGGCGCTGCCCACAACCCGATCAATGCCGCGGTAAGACTGGATATAATGCAGCGTGGTGTCCCAGATCAGCGGCCCACGCGGCATATGCAGCATCTCACGGTAGCGGATTTGACCTGCGTTTGAGACGCAGCGCGCATAGCGTTCATTGACCGCCTCCGCCTCTTCATAGGGCATTAAACTGTGCAGGGGGCGGTTTATCACCTCATCCATCACCATGCCGCTGTGCGCTTCATGGGCGGTGTTTAGGGCAAGAAGTTCGAAGTGCCCGCTGTCGGCGTTCAATTCCGCAATGAACATCGGCAGCTTGAACCGGTCAATCTCTCGGCGCAGTACCGAAGTATCATCATTTCTGAACATGAGCGGTTCCTCTCGTTTGTCGTTGTGTCATCACATTGGCGCCAAAGCATTATCAACGGGTAAAGATTTGCCCTGCATTTGAAATTCCCGGTCATTGCGCTCCCGCCCCATGACGCCTAATAGTCTTTCGAAGGAACATTTGCGGAACGTCTCTTTATCTCGTATCGCGGACGCGCTAGATTGTGGGCATGAGTGATTTTGACGAAATGGACGCCTTTGAGGGTGCTTCCCTGTCCGCCCGCGCCATGGCTGCGCGCCCGCAGCCTTATCTGGAGGGGTTGAACCCCGCCCAGCGTGCTGCGGTGGAGACATTGGATGGCCCTGTGTTGATGCTTGCCGGGGCGGGCACCGGTAAAACGCGGGCGCTGACGGCGCGAATCGTGCATCTGCTCAACACCGGGCGCGCGCGGCCGCATGAGGTGTTGGCGGTCACCTTCACCAACAAAGCCGCGCGGGAGATGAAGAACCGCGTGGGTCAGATGCTAGGCCAGCAGGTGGAGGGGATGCCGTGGCTGGGCACGTTCCACGCGATCTGCGTCAAGCTGCTGCGGCGCCATGCGGAATTGGTGGGGCTGAAAAGCAATTTCACGATCCTCGATACGGATGACCAGCTGCGCCTGCTCAAACAACTGGTCGCCGCAGAGGGGATCGACGACAAACGCTGGCCCGCGCGGATGCTGGTGGGGATCATCGACGGCTGGAAGAACCGCGCCCTGACCCCCGATAAGATTCCAAGCGCGGATGCCGGGGCCTATAACCACCGTGGGCCGGAGATTTACGCGCAATATCAACGCCGTCTGGTTGAGCTGAACGCCACCGACTTCGGTGATCTGCTGTTGCATATGGTGACGATTTTTCAGGCACACCCGGATGTGCTGGCCCAGTATCAGCGCTGGTTCAAATATATCCTCGTCGATGAATATCAGGATACCAACGTGGCCCAATATCTTTGGCTGCGGCTGCTGGCGCAGGGGCACAAGAATATTTGTTGCGTCGGTGACGACGACCAGTCGATCTATGGCTGGCGCGGGGCCGAGGTGGGCAACATCCTGCGGTTTGAGACGGATTTCCCCGGTGCCCATGTGGTGAAGCTCGAGCAGAATTACCGCTCGACCCCGCATATTTTGGCCGCCGCGTCAGGCGTGATCGCGGGCAATGAGGGGCGGTTGGGCAAGACCCTGTGGACCGAAGAGACCGAGGGCGAAAAGGTGCGCCTGATCGGCCATTGGGATGGTGAGGAAGAGGCGCGCTGGATCGGGGATGAGATCGAATCCGCGCAGCGTGGCACACGAGGGCTCGACCCATTCTCGCTTGATGATATGGCGATTCTGGTTCGGGCAAGCCACCAGATGCGTGCCTTTGAAGACCGGTTTTTGACCATTGGCTTACCTTATAAGGTGATCGGCGGCCCCCGATTCTATGAGCGTTTGGAAATCCGCGATGCCATGGCCTATTTCCGCGTAGTCACCAGCCCCGACGATGATCTGGCCTTTGAGCGAATCGTGAACACGCCAAAGCGCGGCCTGGGTGAAAAGGCGCAGCAGAAAATCCAGCGCACCGCGCGCGAACATGGGGTGAACCTTGTCGAAGGGGCGCGAATCCTTTTGGCGCATGGGGGGATCAGCGGCAAAGGGGCGGCGCAACTCCGGCTGTTGATTGACGGGATCGACCGTTGGGCAGCAATGCTGCAAGGCCCGCGGATCGAGATCAGCGAAGACGACTCGGTACTTGATGATGGCGCGGCGCCGCTGCGGGTCGACTACGGCCCGCCCGAGGTCTCTCATGTTGAACTGGCCGAAATGATTCTCGACGAAAGCGGCTATACCGGCATGTGGCAGAATGACAAAACGCCCGAAGCGCCGGGACGGCTGGAAAACCTCAAGGAACTCGTCAAAGCCTTGGAGGGGTTCGAGAACCTGCAAGGCTTCCTCGAACATGTCAGCCTGATCATGGACAATGAACAGGAGGGCGATGGCGAGAAGGTCTCGATCATGACGCTTCATGCGGCCAAGGGATTGGAATTCCCTATGGTTTTCCTGCCGGGTTGGGAAGATGGATTGTTCCCCTCGCAGCGCTCGATGGATGAAAGCGGGTTAAAAGGGCTCGAAGAGGAGCGGCGGCTGGCCTATGTCGGCATCACCCGCGCCGAGCAGATTTGTACGATCTCTTTCGCTGCCAATCGCCGGGTCTTCGGCCAGTGGCAAAACGCGATGCCGTCGCGTTTCATTGATGAGCTGCCCGAAGAACATGTGGATGTGCTGACCCCGCCGGGGCTTTACGGTGGTGGGTTCGGCGCCGCGATGCCGCAATCCGACCTGCATGACCGCGCGGCAAGCGCGAATGTCTATAACTCTCCGGGCTGGAAACGCCTGCAATCGCGCAGCGGGGCGCGGGGCACCAGCCAGCCGCGCGAAAGCCGAAATGTCACGATCGACATGCAGGCGATCGCTGCCTTTGAAATGGGTGAGCGCGTTTTCCACGATAAATTCGGCTATGGCGAGGTGATTGGTATGGAGGGCGACAAGATGGAAGTCGCATTTGAAAAGGCCGGGACCAAGAAGGTCGTGTCGCGTTTTCTGACCGGTGGTAACGACGTGCCGTTCTAAAGCGCCGTTGTACCGCTATGGCGAGGCTGTCAAAAGCCCGTCTAAACAAGGCCTTAAAAACAAAAACGACGACACCTTGGGAGGAAGGTGCCGCCGTTTCTATGTCGGCCCGAAGCGTCGAGGGAGGGTCGGCTTCGGGTCTCCTTGCGGGGTCCGCCTCATTCAGGGAGGAGGAAGGTGACGCGCACCCCGACTTTCAGACGGCAGAACAGGGAGGGGTTCTGACGTCCGATCTCTATCTCTGCTTAGCCGCGGGAAGATTCCCATGCGACGCGGCGCAGCTCGGAACGGCTCAGGCCAAGGTCGGCCAGTTCCCGGTTGCTCAACGCGCTCAGACCGTCGAAAGTTTCACGGTACAGACGGTGCTGTTTGTAGCGGGTTGCCAGTGCTTCGAATGCGCCGCCGATACGGGCGAAGACGGAAGTTGTGTTTGCGGTTGTTGTGTTCATGTAAGCCATTTCGGCGCCTCTTTTTTCATCGGTTAATCATCTCGTTGCGTGCTATTTACGCTCTTTCTGCATTTGCACAACGGGCATAAAGTCAATGCCGCTATGCAGAAATCGCATAGGTTTGGATTGGCGCAACTTATTGATTAGAAACGGTTTTGATCCTGCGGCGAAACGGCGCAACGTCATAAAACTGTCATATGGGGGTGGAGTGGGAAAAGGGGGCGACGACATCTGGGAGGAGGTAGATGTCGCCGCCAATTACAGACACATCCGGGAGGAGGATGGAAGCGTCTGGTCTTTCCAAACTCAGCTGCATCCGGGAGGAGGAGGGATGCATCCAAGTCTTGGTCAAATCAGACACATTCGGGAGGAGGATGAATGTGTCTGGTCTTTCCGAAAGCGGGGCGCTTGGCCCTGCCTATGAACCTAAGTTAGCGCTAATTGCTGCGAGTGCACAATATTTCTTTTTGCAATGCTGCTATGCGGCGAAAACATGGTACCCCTGCGTAATCCTTGGGCATTCCGCCTCATCCCTATGCAAAAATGGCCGTCCCCTTGCGCTTGGCGCAGAACCTGCCATTTCAGAAGCAGTAATAAAGGAGAATTTGCGCATGTCTGTGACCAAAGCAGAAGTCGAAGCGGCGCTGGCGCGGGTGCAACTGCCCGACGGGAAAAGCCTGCTGTCCCATGATCTGGTCCGCGCGCTGGTCGTCGAAGGCGATAAAGTGCGATTCGTCATCGAAGCGCCCAACGCCGATGTCGCGCGCCAGATGGCCCCCCTGCGTGACGCCGCAGAGCAGGTGGTGCGCGATTTGCCCGGGGTAGGTGATGTATCGGTTGCCCTGACCGCCCATGGCCCCGCCCCGAAAGCGCCCAGTCTCAAGATTGGTGGGCACCCCAAACCGCAAGAGGGGCCGATGAAGCCCAGTGGCGTGAAGCGCATCCTTGCCATCGGCTCGGGCAAGGGTGGGGTCGGGAAATCAACCGTCAGTTCCAACCTCGCGGTGGCGCTGGCGCGGGCGGGGCGCAAGGTGGGTCTGCTTGACGCAGATATATACGGTCCCAGCCAGCCGCGCATGATGGGGGTGAATAAACGCCCTGCCAGCCCCGACGGCAAAACGATCATTCCGCTGCAGGCCCATGGCGTGACCATGATGTCGATTGGTTTCATGTTGGAAGAGGGCAAGGCCGTGGTCTGGCGCGGGCCGATGCTGATGGGTGCGTTGCAGCAGATGCTGGGGCAGGTGGAATGGGGCGAGCTGGACGTGCTGCTTGTCGATCTGCCGCCCGGTACGGGTGACGTGCAGCTGACGCTCTGCACCAAGTCCGAGTTGTCGGGCGCGATCGTGGTCAGCACACCGCAGGATGTGGCCCTGATCGACGCGCGCAAGGCGCTGGACATGTTCGCGACGCTGAAGACCCCCGTGCTGGGCCTGATCGAGAATATGTCGACATTCGTCTGCCCGGATTGCGGTTCTCAGCATGAGATCTTTGGCCATGGCGGTGTGGCGGCAGAGGCCGACAAGATGGGGGTGCCGCTGCTGGGCAGCCTGCCGATTGATCTCGACACCCGTCTGGCGGGGGATAACGGCACGCCGATCGCCGCGGGCGAAGGGCCGATGGCCGACGCCTATGCGCGTCTTGCGCGGGGTCTGATCGACGGCGGTATGGCCTGAAGCGGGGTGGCGCGGGCGGCTACCCCAGCTCGCGCCCTTCGACCAGATGACCATAGAGCGTCGTCAGCATCGAGACGAAAACCAGCCCCTCTATAAGGTAGATCGCTGAATCCAGCATCAGGCGCAGGCCGGGTTCGGCGGGCGGCAGTATGCTTGCGATCACGCCCAACAACGTATTCACCACCGCCAGCAATACGGCCAGCGCCCAGAGCGTGCCTGCCAGCGGTTCCGTCGCGCGCCAGCTTTCGCGCACTGACATAACGTGCCCCAAGGCGGCGGCGGGCAATACCAGGCTGAGCCGCAGCGCGAGCCATAGGAAGGCCACGCCCGCCACCAGTCCGATCAAGAGCAGCGCCGCGGGGCTCGACCCGGTCAGCCCGCCCAAAAGCAGCATGGCGAGGCCTATGGGAAGTGCCGCAAGAAACTGGACGAAGCCCAGAACGATGGCCCGCCAGACATAGGCCCCGAACAGGCGCGCGCCGGGGCGCAGGTCGGTCCCGCCATGGCCAAGCAATACATAGCGGTGCCAGAGAATGGCCATCAGCGCATATCCAAGGATGCCGGCCAGCCCGCAGGCAATCAGGATCAAGAGTTGATCCGTGGGCGGCGGCGCGGCGTTGTCGATCACCTGATCCATCGCTCCAAGCGCATCTCCGGCCAGCACACCCGCCACGGCGGCAGCGCCCATCACCCAAAGCACCGCGGGCAGGATCACCCGCAGCGTGGTGGAGGGCGCGTGAAACAGCATGTTCAGCGCGTGGGTGAATAGAGCCGTAGCTTGGATCATGATGCACTCCCTCATTTTGCGGCACTACATGGGGTGGGTAGGACGAAAGGGCAAGATGCAGTCGGTCGAGGGGAGCTTCGGGCTGGGAAAGCGTGGGCGGTTGGGACGTCATGGGAAAAGTCGCGGGAATGCATGGGAAGTCTGGGAAATTATGGGCACCCCTTGTGCTATTGGCGGATTCTGCCGATTCGCGGGCATGGGACTTGGCGTGCATTCTTAGGGTTCGGTTGGCGTTCTGCGGAACAGGCAACGAACACGCCCTGTGGATAACTATGTGCGCAAATTTTAGTGGGAAACTGTGGGATATTGTGCAGCCCGCAATTCATTAACAAGATATTGTGTTTGAGGTCTAAAGGATCTCAAATTAAGCCATTTTCCGCTCAAAAAGTTATACCAGATGTTGTTCCCACAGCCTGTGCAAAACAAAATATTGGGCATATTTCCAAAAAATATGTAGACGCCCATCAATTCCCATGGCATCCCTAGTGCATCGGATGAGAACGGGACACGGGGCAGCAAACGACCCCAAAAATAATCAAAACCTAGCAGGTTTCATACAGGCACCTCGCTTTCATCAGACCAAAGAGATCCGGCGCGCGAGCGAGCAGACATCCCCCCAGGTGGCGCGCGCAGTCGGACTTCCCCCGCCAAGCTGCGGGACGTGGGCGGCGGGTTGATCAGTGGCAGCAGATCAACCCGCCGTTTCCATTTCCGGGGCAGGGCAGAAAGACGAAAAAACGAATTAAGCGCAAAGGCGCAAGAGGCAGGGACAGAACGTGAGCCGCAGGTTCAGAGGCGAAAGCCACCACAAGGTCGATACGAAGGGGCGGGTGTCTATCCCAGCCTCTTTTCGGCGTGTGTTGGAGGCTGGCGACCCGAACTGGAAAAACGGCGACAATCCCGAACTGGTCATTGTTTATGGCGACCAGCGCCGCAACTACCTTGAATGCTATACCATGGAAGCCATCGAAGAGGTCGACGCCAAGATCGACCGCATGCCCCGTGGCTCCATGCAGCGTAAGGCGCTGCAGCGTCTGTTCCACGGCCAGTCTTTCCCGACCACGGTAGATGAGACAGGCCGTTTGGTGCTGCCTGCCAAGCTGCGCAACAAAATTGAACTCAACGGCGAGGCGTTCTTTATCGCTGCCGGTGACACCTTCCAGATTTGGAAGCCCGAAACCTACGAGACCGAGGAAGAATCCTGGCAGCAAGAGCTGCCCGACGATGTCGACCCGCTCTCGTTCCTTGATGGTGATATGGAGGTCTGACGGAATGGTTGCTGCCTCTAACCCTTCCGCCCCTCACACCCCCGTTCTGCTGCGTCCTATCCTGAGCGCCGTGGCGCCCGTGGAAGGGGTCTGGCTTGATGGTACCTTTGGCGCGGGCGGCTACACCCGTGGCTTTCTAGAGGCTGGCGCCGCGCATGTGATTGCTGTGGACCGTGACCCTCTGGCGTTCGAGATGGCAGCGGAATGGGCGGGCGACTATGGCGACCGCATCACCATGCAGCAGGGCGTCTTCTCGCGTATGGATGAATATGCCCAAGATCTTGATGGGGTGGTGCTGGATCTCGGCGTTTCTTCGATGCAGCTTGATCAGGCCGAGCGTGGGTTCTCCTTTATGAAGGATGGCCCGCTCGACATGCGGATGAGCCAAGACGGCCCCTCGGCGGCTGATCTGGTTAATGAGGCTGAAGAAGAGATCATCGCCAACATCCTGTTTCAATATGGTGAAGAACGCGCCTCCCGCCGGATCTCCAAGGCGATTGTCCGCGCACGGGAAGACACGCCGATCACCACCACATTGGAATTGGCCAAACTGGTCGAAGGCTGCCTGCCACGCTCCAAGCCGGGTCAAAGCCATCCCGCCACGCGCAGCTTCCAAGCGCTGCGCATCGCGGTGAACAATGAATATGGCGAGCTGTTCCAAGGGCTTATGGCTGCAGAGCGCGCGCTAAAGCCGGGCGGGAAACTGGCCGTGGTGACCTTTCATTCGGTCGAGGACCGCATGGTCAAACGCTTCCTCACCGCGCGGGCAGGGGCTGGGGGCAATGCCAACCGCTTCGCCCCTGCGCTAGAACAGGAAGCGCCGCAGTTTACACTGAAATCGCGCAAGGCTATCGGGCCCGACGCGCAGGAATTGGACGAAAACCCGCGCAGCCGCTCGGCCAAGCTACGGGTCGCCACGCGCACCGATGCGCCCAGTGGCGAGATTGACGCGAAATCCATCGGCATGCCGATGGTCAGGGGGATCTGAGAGATGCGCACGGTGATGTATATCCTCACCACTATTGCCGTGGTTGGTTTGGCATTCTGGGCCTACCGCGAGAATTACGCGACCCAGCAGGCACTGAGCGATGCTGACAGGCTGCATGCCAATATCCGCGCCACCCATGCCCGTCTGGCCGTCCTGCGCGCCGAATGGGCGTTCCAAAACCGCCCCGACCGGTTGCGCGATCTGGCCGACCTGAACTTTGACCGCCTCGGCCTGTTGCCACTGCATCCCGGCCAGTTCGGTCAGGTCGATCAGGTCGCCTATCCGCAGCCGCCGTCTGAACTGCTGCCGATCACCGATCCTGTGGATGTCTCGACCATGAATTACGACGCGCTCACAGGCGCGGATGAGTCCGAGGAGGACTTTGAATGATCCGCACCCCGCTGCGCCCACTGGCCCGTATCCTCGACGCCCGCGAAAAGGGCGAAAACCCCGACGCGATCGAGCGTGAGAACAAACGCATCCGCCATGAGCAGATGCGCGACAAGGCCCGGATGCGCGCCGAGGGGCGGCTGTTGGTCCTTGGCGTCTGTTTCCTCTGTGCTTTCACCGTGATCGGCGGGCGGATGGGTCTGCTGGCGATGTCAGAGCCGTCCGAGCCGCGCGGCCATGCGCCGGGGGCCGTGATCTCGGCCTCGCGCGCCGACATCACAGACCGCAACGGCAACCTGCTGGCGACGAACTTTGAGACTCACGCGCTCTACGCGCAGCCGCGCCATCTGATCGACCCCGAAGTGGCCGCGAAAAAGCTGGTCAAAATCTTTCCCGACCTGAAAGAAGAGCGTCTAATCAAGGATTTCACAGGCAAGCGTAAGTTCCTGTGGATCAAAAAGAAAATCAGCCCAGAGCAGATGCAGGCCGTGCATGATATCGGCGATCCGGGCCTTTTGTTCGCGCCGCGCGACATGCGTCTTTATCCAAACGGTTCGCTGGCGGCGCATGTGTTGGGCGGGGCGAGTTACGGCAAAGAAGGCGTCCACGCCGCCGAGGTAATCGGCGTCGCGGGGGCCGAGAAATATTTCGACGACTACCTGCGCGACCCGGCCAATGGCGCGAAACCGTTGGAGCTGTCGCTCGACCTGACCGTGCAAGCGGCATCTGAGCGGGTGCTCTATGGCGGCATGAAGCTGATGAACGCCAAGGGTGCCACGAGCATTCTAATGGATGTGCACACTGGCGAGGTGATCTCGGTCGCGTCGCTGCCTGATTTCGACCCCAACAACCGGCCCCGTCCGCTGACCCAAGGGGATGCTTCCGACAGCCCGCTGTTCAACCGCTCGGTGCAGGGGGTCTATGAACTGGGCTCAACCTTCAAGATTTTTGCAGCCGCGCAAGCGATTGAATTGGGGCTGTTTAATGCCGACACGATCATCGACACCTCTGGCCCGATGAAGGTTGGCGGTTTCCGCATCGGTGAATTCCGCAACAAGAACTACGGCAAGCTGAGCGTCGCCGATATCATCGTGCATTCCTCGAACCGGGGCACAGGCCGGATGGCGCTGGAAATCGGCATCGAGCGGCAGCAAGAGTTCCTCAAAAGCCTTGGTTTCTTTGAACCAACCCCCTTTGAGATCGTCGAAGCCTCGGGCGGGAAGCCGCTGTTGCCGAGCCGCTGGACCGAATTGTCGAGCGTCACGATCTCCTATGGTCATGGGCTGTCGAGCACGCCGATGCACCTTGCCGCAGGCTATGCAGCCATCGCCAACGGCGGGCGCGTGGTGAAGCCCACGCTGCTGAAACAATCCGCCCGCCAGCTCGGCCCCCGCGTCATGTCGGAAGAGACTGCAGCACAGGCCCGCAATATGCTACGCAAGGTCGTCACCGATGGCACGGCGAGCTTTGCCGAGGTGCCCGGCTATCAGATCGCGGGCAAGACTGGCACGGCGGACAAGCCCAAGCCAACTGGTGGCTATTATGAGGACAAGGTGATCAACACTTTCGCCAGCATCTTTCCCATCGATAACCCCAAATATGTGCTGATCGTCACGCTGGACGAACCGGTGGAAACCTCCGGCCCGAAACCACGCCGCACGGCGGGTTGGACGGCTGTGCCCGTGGCCGCCGAGATGGTTCGTCGCATCGCGCCTTTGCTGGGCCTGCGCCCCGCTGTTGAACCGGTGAACAACGCTGTGCTAACGCTGACCAGCAGCAACTGAAAAGACATCTCTATGACCGACCGGGCCGTACCCCTTTCCTCCCTCGGGCTGACCGCGCGGGCGGGGGCCAACCCCATGATCACCGGGATCGCCGTGGACAGCCGTGAGGTCCGCGAAGGCACGCTCTTCGCCGCCATGCCGGGCAGCCGCGTGCATGGGGCAGAGTTCATTCAATACGCCCTGCGGATGGGCGCGGCGGCGGTGCTGACCGACGCGGCAGGGGCGAAACTCGCCGCCGAGGAACTGGCGGGCTCTGACGCGGCGCTGGTGGTCTCCGACTCCCCGCGCGAAGCGCTGGCGCGGACGGCGGCTCTGTGGTTCGGCGGCCAGCCCGCCACGATGATTGCCGTGACTGGCACCAACGGAAAAACCTCGGTCTCGACCTTTGTGCGCCAGATTTGGGTTGAGATGGGATTGCCTGCCGTGAACCTTGGCACCACCGGGGTCGAGGGCGCATGGGCCGCACCGCTGGCGCATACCACGCCCGATCCGATCACCCTGCACCGCACGCTGGCCGAGGCCGCACAGAACGGCATCACCCATGCGGCGATGGAGGCATCAAGCCACGGGCTTGACCAGCGCCGTTTGGACGGGGTGACGCTCAAGGCGGCGGGGTTCACCAACTTCACCCAAGACCACCTTGATTATCACGAAACATTCGAGGCCTATTTCGCCGCAAAGGCCGCGCTTTTCGCCCGCGTCTTGCCCGAAGACGGCACCGCAGTGGTTAATATTGACGACGAAAAAGGCGTCGACATCGCCGCCATCGCCCGCGCGCGCGGCTGTGAGGTCATCACCGTGGGCCGGGACGGGGGCGATCTGCATTTGCAGGGCCAGCGTTTCGACGCAACCGGGCAAGACTTGCGCTTTAGCTGGCGCGGCAAGACCTATCAAAAGCGGCTTAATCTGATCGGCGGTTTTCAGGGCGATAACGTGTTGCTGGCCGCCGGGCTGGTCATCGCCTGCGGGGCCGACCCGCAAGAGGTTTTTGACACACTGCCGCATCTCACCACCGTGCGGGGCCGGATGCAGCTTGCCGCCACCCGCGACAATGGCGCGGCGGTGTTTGTGGACTACGCCCATACGCCCGATGCGGTGGCCACCGCACTCGCCGCCATGCGCCCGCATGTCATGGGACGGCTCGTTGCCATCGTGGGCGCGGGCGGGGACCGAGACCGGGCCAAGCGCCCCTTGATGGGGCAGGCAGCGGCCGAGAATGCGGATATGGTGATTGTCACCGACGACAACCCGCGCAGCGAAGACCCGGCAAGCATCCGTGCCGCCGTGCTGGGCGGCGCACCCGAAGCGATGGAGGTTGGCGACCGGGCAGAAGCCATCCTGCGTGGCGTCGATGCTTTGGAGCCGGGCGACGCGCTGCTCATCGCGGGCAAGGGGCATGAGACCGGGCAGATTGTTGGCGATGATGTGCTGCCCTTTGACGATGTGGAACAGGCCAGCGTGGCCGTGGCGGCACTGGACGGGAGATTGGCATGAGCCTTTGGACAGCGACAGAAGCGGCGGAAGCCACGGGGGGGCACGCGCAGGGCGATTGGGGCTGCAACGGTGTGTCGATTGACACGCGGACCTTGCAGCCCGGCGATCTCTTCGTGGCCCTCAAGGCCGCGCGGGACGGACATGAGTTCGTGGCGCAAGCGCTTGATAATGGCGCGGCAGCGGCTTTGGTGACCCATATTCCCGAAGGCGTGGCGCAAGATGCGCCGCTTTTGATCGTCGATGATGTGCAAACAGCGCTCGAAGCGCTTGGCCGGGCAGGGCGCGCCCGGCTTGGTCCGCAGGCCAAGGTGGCGGCGGTGACTGGCAGCGTTGGGAAAACCTCGACCAAAGAAATGCTGCTGGCGATCTTTGGCGATCAGGGGAAAGCCCATGCCAGCGTCGACAGCTATAACAACCACTGGGGCGTGCCGCTAACACTGGCGCGGATGCCGCGCGACACTGATTATGCGGTGATCGAAATTGGCATGAACCACCCCGGAGAGATTGCACCGCTCGCCAAACAGGCGCGGCCCGACGCCGCGATGGTCACCAATGTGGCCGCTGTGCACCTCGAAGCCTTTAAGGATGTCGCTGCCATTGCGGTGGAAAAGGCCAGCATTTTTGATGGCATGGAACCAGGCGGCGTGGCGGTGATTAACGCCGACCATGAACATAGCGATATCGTGCTCGACAAGGCACTGGAACGGGGCCTGCGCGAAACCACCTTTGGCCAAGCGGGCCACCACTACAAGCTGGGCGAGGTCAAAGTGCAGGGCGATGCCACCGTGGCCCAAGCCGAGGTCGAAGGCGCGCCGCTGATCTTCAAGATTGACACACCGGGGCGGCATTTTGCGATGAACGGGCTTGGCGCGCTGGCGGTGGCCGAAGCGCTTGGCGCGGATCGGGCGCTGGCGGTGCAATCGCTGGGCCGCTGGTCGCCCTATGCGGGACGCGGGGTGCGCGAGCGCATCCAACTGGACCCCGTGGATACCCATTTGGCGCTGGAGCTGATCGACGACAGCTATAACGCTAACCCGACCTCCATGGCCGCGGCACTTGAAGTGCTGGCGGCCTCGGAAGTGACCCATGACATCGGGCGCGTCAGCAAGGGGCGGCGGATCGCTTTTGTCGGCGATATGAAAGAACTCGGCCCCGAGGCGTTGGCGCTGCATGCGGGGCTGGCCGATCTGGAGGCTACCCGCGCGCTTGACGTGGTGCATTGCGTCGGCCCGTTGATGAAAGCCTTCTACGACAACCTGCCCGAACACCAGCGTGGCGATTGGACGGAAACCGCCGAAGAGATGTTGCAAGGACTCCGCGCACGGCTCGATTCCGGCGACGTCGTGCTGATCAAAGGGTCGCTTTCGATGAAGCTGGGCAGTATTGTTGACGCCATCCGCAAAATGGGCCATCCGGTCCCGACCGCCTGATCGGCGATTCACCCCACATGATGAGTTAGGACGCGATATATGCTCTATTGGTTGACGCTGCTGTCGGATGGCGGCGATTTTTTTAACCTGTTTCGCTATATCACTTTCCGCGCGGGCGGGGCGTTTTTGACGGCATTGGTATTTGGTTTCCTCTTCGGCAAACCGTTGATCGAAGTGCTGCGCAAACGGCAGGGCAAGGGCCAGCCAATCCGCAATGACGGCCCCGAGGGGCATTTTGCCAAGGCCGGTACGCCCACCATGGGCGGGCTGCTGATCGTGGGGGCCTTGTTGACCTCGACCCTGCTTTGGGCGCGGCTCGACAATCCTTTCGTCTGGCTGGTGCTGTTCGTCACGATGAGCTTTGCCGCCATCGGCTATGCCGACGATCACGCCAAGGTCAGCAAGCAAAACACCGATGGGGTACCGGGTAAGGTGCGGCTTTTGCTGGGCTTTCTTATTGCGGGCATCGCCGGATACTGGGCCGCGCAATACCATCCGGCAGAGTTGCAATACCAACTTGCGCTGCCGGTCTTAAAAGACACGCTGATCAACCTCGGCGTGCTGTTTGTGCCCTTCGCGATCATCGTCATCGTCGGCTCGGCCAATGCGGTGAACCTTACCGACGGGCTGGATGGCTTGGCCATCATGCCGGTGATGATTGCCGCAGGCGCGCTTGGCGTCATTGCCTATGCCGTGGGCCGGGTCGATTTTACCGATTACCTTGATGTGCATTACGTGCCGGGCACCGGGGAAATCCTGATCTTCACCGCCGGTCTCTTCGGCGGCGGCCTCGGGTTCTTGTGGTACAACGCGCCGCCAGCGGCCGTCTTCATGGGCGACACCGGCTCCTTGGCACTCGGCGGCGCTTTGGGTGCGATTGCCGTGGCGACGAAACACGAGTTGGTGCTGGCGATCGTCGGCGGGCTTTTCGTGGTCGAGGCGCTCTCGGTCATCGTGCAGGTGCTTTACTTCAAACGCACCGGCAAACGGGTTTTCCTGATGGCACCGATCCACCACCACTATGAGAAAAAGGGCTGGGCCGAGCCGCAGATCGTGATCCGCTTCTGGATCATCTCGCTGATCCTCGCCCTCTTGGGGCTGGCGACGCTCAAGGTGCGCTAAGCGCTTAGAAGATCGACCAATCCATGTGACGCGCCAAAAGGGCCAGTGCTTCGGTGCCCTTTTGGCTGTTGCCATAACGGTTCAACCCCGGTGACCAGACCGCGATGCTGGCCCGCCCCGGGACGATGGCCAGAATGCCGCCGCCCACGCCGGATTTGCCCGGCAGACCCACGCGGTAGGCAAAATCGCCCGACCCATCATAGTGCCCACAGGTCAGCATCAGCGCGTTCAGCCGCCGGATGCGGCCTGGCGCGACCAAGCGCGGTACGTCCGGCGCTTCGATCAGGAAACGCCCCGCCATGGCAAGCTGCTCTACCGTCATCTCCATCGCGCAGTGGTGGAAATAGGTGCCGAGCGTCCGCTCCGGCGCGTTGATGAGGTTGCCATAGGATTTTAGGAAATGCGCCAGCGCGAAATTGCGGTGGCCGAAGTCGGTCTCTGACGCCGCGACAGTGTCGTTGATGTGAATGTTGTCCGTGCCCGCAGCCTCGCGCACGAAGCGCATAATCTCGGCCAGCGCCTCGCGCGGTTCGCGGTTGCCCAAGACTTCATCCGTGGTGACGATCGCGCCAGCGTTGATGAAGGGATTACGCGGGCGGCCCTGTTCTTGCTCTAGCTGCACGATGGAATTGAACGCGCGCCCCGAAGGCTCGCGCCCCACACGGTGCCAAAGTTGATCGCCCGACCGGCCAAGGGCGATGGCAAGTGTGAACACCTTGGTGATCGACTGTACTGAAAAGGGCACCTGTGTGTCGCCCGCCACATGGCACTGGCCATCCGCCGTCACCACCGCGATGCCGAACTGTGCCGGGTCCACCTTCGCGAGTTGCGGAATATAAGCCGCCACATCTCCCCAATGGTCGTCTTCGCGCATCATGTCATTGAGACGCGGCAACACATCGGAAAGGTCTGGTTTGGCGGGGCTGGACATCTAGGGCGGCCTCTGGCTTGTGATAGGCGCATCATGCCCCCATTCTGGGGTCAACGGGTAGCAGGGGATTGCAGATGATTCCAGTACAGGGCTTGGAAGGCGCGCGGGTTGCAGTGCTGGGATTGGGCCGCTCTGGCCTGAGCGCGGCACGCGCATTGCAGGCAGGCGGGGCGAAGGTCAGTTGCTGGGACGATGACCCTGCAGCGCGTGCGCGGGCCGAGGGGGAGGGGTTTGCCTGTGTCGACCTCAACAGTCCCGGCGCGCTCGATAAAATCACCCGGCTGATCGTCAGCCCCGGCATTCCGCACCTCTACCCCGCGCCGAACCCGGTGGTTGCCGCAGCTCTCGACGCAGGCGTGCCGGTGGACAATGACATCGGCCTGTTTTTCCAAAGCTTCGCCACGCTGGCATGGGATCACTACGACGTGGCACCCCGCGTGGTGGCGGTGACGGGCTCGAACGGCAAATCCACCACCTCGGCGCTGATCCACCATATTCTTGAGCATGTCGGACGCCCCTGCCAACTGGCGGGCAATATTGGGCGCGGGGTATTGGACCTTGATCCAGCGGTTGATGGCGAAGTCGTCGTGCTGGAACTCAGCAGCTATCAGACCGAATTGGCGCGGGCGCTGACGCCCGATGTGGCGGTCTTTACCAATCTCAGCCCCGACCATCTGGACCGCCACGCGGGCAGGGGCGGCTACTACGCGGCGAAACGTCGGCTGTTCTCAGAAGGCGGGCCAGACCGTGCGGTAATCGGAGTGGACGAGGCCGAGGGCCGTTTCCTTGCCGGGCAAATGAGCGAGGGGCCGAGTGATGACCGGGTGATCCGCATCAGTGCGGAGACCAAACTCTCTGGCCCCGGCTGGCAGGTCTTTGCCAAAAAAGGGTTCTTGAGCGAA